>Ga0163108_10000001_pt1 | contig 222563 bp, 188 predicted proteins | sample Fk1155metaG_FD_109644 | JGI IMG/M metagenome (GOLD analysis project Ga0163108, IMG submission 109644) | Marine microbial communities from the Central Pacific Ocean - Fk160115 155m metaG | ecosystem: Environmental > Aquatic > Marine > Oceanic > Photic zone | place: The Central Pacific Ocean...
TGCCAACGCAAGCGCTTCAAGGTCCGAATCAGCTAGACCAGCCTGCACGGTTAATCGAGCACGCACCTTACCGTTTACTTGCACTGGTACTATGATTTCATCTAGTTTTGCTACAGCCTCATCGTAAGTCGGCCACCCTGCCGCAGTTACTCCACTTGTATGCCCGAGCATCTCCCAAAGCTCTTCGGCAATATGTGGTGTAAACGGCGATAACATGAGAACCAGCGACTCAACCGCCTCCTGTACAACTTGAACACTTTCCCGTCGCACCAACGTGGAAGATGTCTTGGAATCTGTTTTTGGACCGCATCCGATACCATCACAAAACACATATAATTCGTTCACCAATTCCATCAACGCTGACACTGCGGTATTGAGGTGTACTCGAGGATCAATATCACTGGTTACCCGACGAATCGTGTCATGTGTCTTACGGCGTAAATCACGTTCAGCGTCATTCAACCTCAGGATTGAGAAACCATCTATGCTCGACCCGCGAAGTAATTCGCATAACGACTCTACAAGCCGCCAGACGCGCGTCAGAAAACGAAAACTTCCCTCTAAGCCACTATCTGTCCATTCCACTTCCTTCTCTGGTGGCGCGACGAATGTTTCGTACAAACGTAGTGCATCAGCGCCGTAGGCTAACATCATGTCGTCAGGATCAACGACATTCCCCTTCGACTTAGACATGACAGCGCCATCCTTCAAAACCATCCCTTGAGTTAATAAACGGGAAAATGGTTCATCGTGGCTAACCAAGCCTAAATCTCGTAGCACTCGACAAAAGAATCTCGAATAGATCAGATGCAGAATGGCATGCTCAACACCACCGCTATAAAAATCTATCGGGGCCCAATAACGAACTTTTTCTGGATCAAACGGTAATGCCCCGTTCTGTGGATCGCAATAGCGATAAAAGTACCACGAAGAATCAACAAACGTGTCCATCGTATCAGTCTCACGCTGCGCAGGCCCGTCGCAAGAGGGGCAATTCGTATTAAGAAATTCAGGAACTTGCGACAACGGTGAGTCGCCTTTTCCACTGAACGTAGTCACATCCGGAAGCTCCACTGGTAGAGCGTCGTACGGCACTGGCATCGTGCCACAGCGATCGCAATAAATAATGGGAATAGGCGTTCCCCAATATCGCTGTCGTGAAATGCCCCAGTCTTTCAAGCGATACTGCACCGTTCCTTCACCCACACTTCGTCGCTCGGCGTCACTTGTCAGACGAGTGATCGCTTCATCCCAAGGCAAACCGCTATACTCGCCTGAATTAACGAGGTGGCCTGTTCCAGCGAACGCCTCCGTTAACGTATCGGCATCTAGTGGTTTCAGTTTCTCGTCATCAGGCTGCACAACAATCCGTATTGGTTGCGCATACTTGCGTGCAAATTCAAAATCTCGTTGATCGTGTGCTGGGACCCCCATAACAGCGCCAGTGCCATAACCGCCGAGGACAAAATTGGCTATCCATATCGATATTTTCTCGCCTGTGAATGGATTGATGGCTTGGCGTCCAGTATCGAAACCTTCTTTCTCAATGCTTCCAGTTAGACGCGCAGTGCGATCTTGCGCACGAAAGCGACGTGCATGAGAGGCCAAGAGTTCACCATTCGGCATTTCAGTTCTAAAGCGCTCGACTAATTCATGTTCGGGCGCCAATAATAAAAATGTCGCGCCAAAAATCGTATCAATCCGAGTGGTAAACACCTCAATCGATGAATTTGCATCATCAGCCAAAACAAACCTGACTTGAGCACCTTCTGACCGGCCAATCCAATTTCGCTGCATCGTGAGCACTTTTTCTGGCCAGTCCTTGAGCTGCTCGATACCCTGTAATAACTGCTCCGCATATTGAGTTATCCGAAGAAACCACTGCTCTAAATCACGAACCTCAACTTCTGTTGAGCATCGCCAGCAGGCGCCATCAATCACTTGTTCGTTGGCTAGCACCGTCTGACATCCCTGGCACCAATTGACACTCGATCGCTTTCGGTACGCAAGATCTCGCTCAAACATCTTAAGGAAGATCCACTGATTCCAATGATAGTAATCAGGCAGACAGGTGGTCACCTCTCGGTCCCATGAATAACTGATACCAAGACGTTTCAACTGACCCTTCATATGGGCAATATTGTCTAGAGTCCATGTCTTTGGGTGAATATTGTTTTGAATCGCAGCATTCTCAGCCGGCAAGCCGAATGCATCCCAACCAAACGGATGAAGCACCTGGTAACCACGCATCCGCTTCATGCGAGCTACGATGTCACCGATCATATAGTTCCGGACGTGCCCCACGTGGGCATGACCAGAGGGATAGGCAAACATGACCAAACAGTAAAATTTCGGTTTTGACGAATCAGGGTCAACCTCAAACGAACGCTGTTCGACCCAGCGCATCTGCCACTTGCGTTCGATTGCTTGAGGGTTGTAATCAGCCACGGATTGGACTCGGTTTGCCTTTGACACGCATGACGTCGTTGTGCAACGTCGTCGTTATACCGACATCGGTTTTATTATAACGTAGACCAGTATGGGCGTTGGACACGCCGAATCGAATCAATCACAGCATCTGCACGTTCCGGAACACCTTCGAACGTCGGAATTTGACCTGATGGTACCTGGTCAAGAATCTGTATCGTCGATTCAAGGCATGCTGTCAATGCCTGAAGGTCATAGCCACCCTCCACAACCGCCGCTAAACGACCTTGGCAACATTCGGCTGCGACCGCAAGCAAATGGCGAGTCATCGCCGCATAGCCCTGAGTAGTTACCCGCATTCCCGCCAAAGGATCCCGTTCGTGCGCATCGTAACCGGCAGAAACAATTAAAAGCTCAGGGTTAAAAGACCTTAGCACTGGTGTAATCAAGCTACGGAATACCAAATCATAGTCGGCATCATTGGCTCCAGCAGCTAGAGGCACATTAAACGTAAAACCCTCTCCTTGATTCTGTCCAACGTCATCAGTCTTACCGGTACCTGGATAAAAAGGATATTGATGCGTTGACACATACAAAACCCTCGGATCATCGTAAAACATCCACTGCGTACCATTACCATGGTGCACGTCATAATCAATAATAGCGACTCTTGATAATCCACGAGCTAGGGCACTGGCAGCTGCGACCGCGACACTGTTAAATAAACAAAACCCCATTGCACGATCGCGTTCAGCATGATGCCCTGGTGGACGAACAAGCGCCAAGGCTGACCCATCATTATCTAACGTATGACCAACAGCCATAATCGCGGCGCCTGCAGCAAGTCTTGCCACCTCATAAGAATCTGGTGACGTGTAAGTGTCGGGGTCTAGTCCGACAGTTCTTCCGGCGGTACTTGCGATCGACTTAACATAATCATCCGTATGTACCGCCTTAAGTTCCTTTTCTGAAGCCAATCTAGGAACTATTAGCTCCTGCCCAGCCTCCACCCAATGCCTAGCAACAGTATCCATCACCTCGGCACGTTCTATCCGCTCAGGATGCCCTGGTGGAGTTACGTGATTCGAAAAATTGCTAGCGCCGATGAGGGCAAACTTAGATTCACTCATGAAGTGTCCAATGTCTTTCGAGCTAGATGAGTCAATTTACCCAAAGATAACTCTAATTCCAATCGCTTGCCTTCAAGGTCCTGACCTTCTTGGTAGCACGGCACGTCAATTGGTTGACCGATGACCAGCACCATACGACTAAATGGTTTTGGTATTTGTGTTTCGTCCCAGCTAGGTACAGTCCAAAATCGCTCAGCTTCTATGTGAAATGGCAAGATCGGATTACCTGTCACACTACTTAACCAAACAGCACCAAATTTTGCATGTCGAGCTGGACCACGAGGACCATCTACGGTAAATCCAACTGGCTTACCAGCCTCCATTTCTCGTCTAAGTTGTATCAGAGCGCGCTTGCCGCCATGAGAACTTGACCCTCGTGCTGTTCCGTACCCGAACCGTTTAATAATCCGAGCGATCCATTCACCATCAAAGTTTTCACTGGTGATAACTACAATGCCTCGATCCCGAAAATAGTAGGTCGCACCCAATATACGTCCATGCCACAGTGCCATAACCGGGTGTCGACCACTCAATTCGATTGCAGTCAGATTTTCCAAGCCACGAACACGCCAGCGTAACGTCAGACCCAGCATCGCTATAATGCCGTAACCTGCAACACCAATGAGTGCAACTCGCCATCGCTGCCAAGGCGTTAACTGTCGCCGACTAGGAACCGCATTCTTTTCCGTTAACTGAGTCTCTGCATTCTGCACGTCAGTCTCAACGTTCTCTTACATACCTTCGTAGTCTGGACCTCCACCACCTTCAGGTGGAACCCAGTCAATAATTTGGTACGGGTCCATAATGTCACACGTCTTGCAATGTACACAGTTCGACGCATTAATCTGTAAACGTGGACCTGTTCCATCATCTGCATCGACCATCTCGTACACGTTCGCAGGACAGAATCGAAGGCATGGATTCCTATATTCCGTGCGACACCGCGTACGACAAATATCAGTGTCGTGAACCAGCAAATGAGATGGCTGATCCTCGCTGTGTCTCGTACCGGAATAATGTACGTTGGTTAAACGATCGAACGTCAATGAACGATCGACTTTGAGCGACGATATTTCTGGGATCTCTTGGCCGTAGTATTCCTTCACAGTCGAAAGGCGTTCATGACCAGCCCTAGCCAGCATCGGGTCTTGCATCCACCATCCCTTTGTTATCAATGATAAACCCGCATAAATTAAACCGGCTGGTAGACCATAGGCGAAGCTTTGGTGGACATTCCGCACAGGGTACAACTCATGTCGTACCGCACCGTTATCGACAAGCTCTTGAAATTTGCTCAACTGTCCGGCAGACGGGTCATTAGCGCGAACCGCTTCGAACGCCGCTTCTGCTGCGTACATACCCGTACGCATCGCCAAGTGAATGCCCTTCAGTCTCAACGAATTTACAAATCCAGCAGCATCACCAACAATGATGGCACCATCAACATAGGACTTGGGAATCGCATGCCAACCCCCTTCAGGCAAGGCTTTGGCACCATACCGGATCATCTGCCCAGCAGACAGCAATGAAGAAACGAAAGGATGCATCTTAAAACGTTGAAACGCTTGGTGAGGATCAAGTAGGGGGTCACGATAATCTAGGCCAACGACAAAACCAACTGATATCTCTTCCGCCGATAGGGCATACAAGAAGCCGCCGCCAAACTCCTCAAATCGTAAGGGATGACCTAATGTGTGGATCACAGTTCCAGGCGTTAGACGACCTGGCGGCACATGCCATAATTCTTTGAAACCGAGCGCGTAACTCTGCGGTAGGCGGTCACGACTAAGATCGAAACGAGACACCAGTGTCTTAGTTAGATTACCTCTCACGCCATCAGCCAAGATGGTAACTGTCGCTCGAATATCAACACCCGGCTCAAAATTCGATTTCTGTTTTCCCTCTCGACCAATACCACGATCTCCTGTTCTGACACCAACGACACGGTTCCCGTCATAGAGCAACTCCGATGCAGCGAAACCATTAAAAACGTGGGTGCCATCTTTTTCAGCCAAGTCAGCCATCCACTTCACGAGACGATTCAGGGAAGTTACATAGCACCCATGATTGTTGAGCGGCGGTGGTGTAATCGGAAAACGAATCGCCTTTCTGGGTGTGAAATACATGACACGATCGTCCTGTACTGGTGCGCCGAGTGGCACATCAAGGGACTCACAATTTGGAACCAATTCTCGGAGGACACTTGGGTCGAGTACTGCACCAGAGAGACAATGAGCCCCATTGTCACGGGCTTTCTCTAGCACAGCAACTGTTAGCGGGTCTCCACCACGTTCTCGCTGTAACTGTGCCAGGTGCAACGCGACAGCCATGCCAGCTGGCCCACCGCCAACAACGAGCACGTCAACATCAAACGTATCTCGAGTCAGATTATTCTCCCAATGCTTTGATCATAGCCGGAACGACTTCGAATAAATCACCGACGATTCCGTAATCTGCGATCTCAAACACCGGAGCATCCGGATCTTTATTGATGGCGACAATCGTACGCGCGCCCTTCATCCCGACAACATGTTGAATCGCGCCTGAAATACCAAGGGCAAAATACAACGTCGGTGCAACCGTCTGACCAGAACTGCCAACTTGACGATCCATCGGCAACCAACCCGCATCGCAGATAGGTCTAGATGCTGCGAGTTCGGCATCCATCGCTAGAGCAAAGTTTCTCACCAAATCTAGATGCTCTTCACTCTTGATACCCCGCCCCACGGCGACAATACGTTCCGCCTGTGAAAGGTCGACCGCCTGTTTAGTTTCCCGGAAAGGCAACTCAGGTCGCTGACGAATTTGATCAGTTGGCAGTGTGACGACAAACGACCGTCGAGCGGGAGAAGACACACCGGGCTCAATATTGTCAACCTGAGTCGCGCCAATCTGGAACGTGACGAGATGCGGATTTGGGCCAGTGAGACGCACATCCGCCATCATTTTTCCCTGGAACATAGGCCTTGTAAAAATCAGGACACTCTCTCGCACCTCAACCTTAGTGCAATCCGTAAGAAGGGTTCGGCCTAGCCGTGCACCGAGTGCTGGGACAAAATCGCGAGCTTGGTAGGTGTGTGACAGTAAAACGAGAGTTGGGTTTTCGGCTCTGATCACCTGCTCTAGTGCCATCGAAAAACCATCCGCCGTGTAGAACTCTAGTGCTGAGTCCTCAACGACTAATACTTCATCAACGTTAGCGTTTGCCAACTCGTCCGCAACAGTCCCGATATCTGCCCCTAGCACAACGACCGTGACTGGGTGACCGATTCCCTTGGCTAACGCAACAGTTTCCCAAGTGACAGGATTTAATGTTCCATTCTGTTGCTCAGCTACAACCAAAGTCGTCATTATCAATCCTTATAAAACTCGAGCGTCCTGACGAAGTAGCCGAATCAACTCAACAGCTGCGCTAGCTGGTGTACCGTCAACGAAATGAGTCTGCTTATTTTTCTCAGGAGTGTAGATCTTCACGATCTCATGACCGAAGGTGTCAGGCATCTCAGTATCGACCGTTCGGATTGGTTTTTTCTTGGCCGCAACAATGCCCTTCAGGGTTGCGTAACGCAATTGATTAATACCACTTTGAATAGTGAGTAGAGCCGGAACCGGCAGTGACACCCACTGAAACAAGCCACCTTCCAACTCCCGCTTGACCCGCAACTTTCCTGCGTCAAATTGAACATCCATAATGATTGTGGCATGCGGTATACCTAGGCATGTCGCAAGAATGACACCAGTCTGTGCGAACCCTTGATCATTTGACTGAAGCCCCGTCAGTACTAAGTCGAACGGCTCCTCACGAATCGCATGCGCCAACGCATCTGCAACCACCTCGGCTCCAGCTTTGGAAATATCCTCGCTAACAACATGGATCCCACGATCGGCACCTCGAGCTAATGCTTCAAGAATTACTTGCCGAGCACGCACTGGACCAGCCGAGCAGACAATGATCTCGCCACCATGTTGTTCTTTTAGACACAACGCTGCCTCCAACGCGTAAGCGTCAGGCTCATTCATTTCAAAACTCGCATCTTGATCACGAATCCACGTTTGAGTTTCGTCAACACGAACGAGCCACTCACGCGTAATGACCTGCTTGATACAAACAATGATGTTCATGATGTCGTAAACTGTGAAGGTCGTGCCCACCTGACCTTGTGGTTGGACGACTACCGTCTTAAGAGCGTCAATATACGAGGGCTATCCGTCACACCGCTTGAAAAGAAGGACGGCATTAGTGCCCCCGAATCCGAATGAATTCGACAGCGCATAATCAATCGACTGTTTGCGGGTCGATCCAGCTACGTAATCAAGATCGCAATCAGGATCTGGATTTTCAAGGTTAATTGTCGGAGGAATTATCTGTCGTTTAACAGTAAGTGCTGTAATACCAGCTTCTAAACCACCAGCGGCACCGAGGAGATGCCCAGTCATCGATTTCGTCGACGACACCGCCATTTCATGCGCGTGATCCCCAAATACGCGTTTAATCGCAAGAGTCTCAAGCTTGTCATTGTACGGTGTCGAAGTGCCGTGGGCGTTAACGTAGTTGACCTTGGATGGATCACAAGCAGCACTCGCTAGTGCAGCCTGCATGGCACGCGTAGCCCCGTCAGCAGTCTCCGAAGGAGCAGTTACGTGAAATGCGTCACCGGACATCCCATACCCTACCAACTCAGCATATATCGACGCCCCGCGTGTGCGAGCACGCTCATATTCTTCCAATATAATTACTCCAGCACCTTCACCGATGATGAACCCATCGCGATCCCTATCAAAGGGTCGGCTCGCACGTGTAGGTTCGTCATTTCTGGTGGATAGTGCTCGCATAGCCGCAAATCCACCGACACCGAGCGGCGTGATTGCTGCTTCAGAACCACCAGCAATCATCACATCCGCATCACCGCGCTTTACGATTTCAAATGCGTCCCCTATAGCATGTGCGGAAGCCGAACACGCAGTGCAGGTAGCTGAATTCGGACCTTTAGCTCCGAATCGGATTGAAACCTGGCCGGCTGCTAGGTTGATGATGGATGCCGGTATAAAGAACGGCGACAGCCGACGTGGGCCTCCTTCGAGTAATGCTTTATGTTCGCGCTCGATCGTCGAGAAACCTCCAATGCCAGAAGCGATAAAGACACCAACTCGAGAGGCCGTTTCTGGATCAATCTCAAGTTTCGCATCCGTGACAGCAAAGTCAGCTGCTGCTATGGCATATTGAATAAAGATGTCCATTTTCTTCACATCTTTTTTTGCCACAAACTGCAGCGGATCGAATCCTTTAACTTCACCAGCAATACGAACTGAGTGGTCTGCAGTATCGAAGCGGGTGATTGACGCAATGCCACTGTCACCGGCGCATAGCGCATCCCAATTAACTTCCGTGCCAATCCCTAGGGATGACACCAGCCCGACACCAGTTACAACAACTCTTCTGGTCACACAGCCTCCGCTCAAACTCGATCCGCGCTATTTCTTACCCTTGGCATGCGCTTCGATATATTCCACGGCTTCCTTGACCCGTGTAATCTTTTCGGCATCCTCGTCTGGTATTTCGATTCCAAACTCCTCCTCGAATGCCATGACCAATTCAACCGTGTCTAAGGAATCTGCCCCAAGGTCATCCACAAAAGATGCATCGGGCGTGATCTCCTCTTCATCCACACCAAGTTGCTCAACAATAATACTTTTCACTTTTTCTGTAACAGCCATTCGCCCTCCTACATATACATGCCACCATTGACACCCAATACCTGCCCTGTAACATAAGCTGCCGCATCCGACGCGAGGAAGCACACGGCTGCGGCAACATCATCCGGCGCACCTAACCTTCCAAGTGGTACTTTAGACAACCATTCTTCGCGGTCACTAGCCGTGATGTTTTGTGTCATATCTGTCTCGATAATTCCTGGCGTCACCACGTTGACCGTTATGTTGCGCGATGCCACCTCTCGCGCTAAAGATTTTGCAAATCCTATCAGACCTGCCTTTGATGCAGCATAGTTTACCTGACCGGCATTACCCATTTGTCCGACTACAGAACTGACAGTAATAATACGGCCAAACCGCTGACGCACCATTGTCCGCAATACCGCCTGCGAACAAATAAATGCCCCCGTCAAGTTCGTTTGTAAGACCGTATCCCAGTCCTCCTTCTTCATCCTCATTAATAATTGATCGCGTGTTATTCCAGCGTTGTTGACCAGAACGTCAATACGACCAAATTCCTTGACAACATCGTTCACCATCTGAACAACGCTTTCTGCATCAGTCACGTCAACGGTAGCAAGACGAGCAGTCCCACCAGCCATCTTAATCTCCTCTACAACATCGGTAGCATTCCTATCTCTTGCTGCCGCAACCACTGTAGCGCCATCAGCCGCTGCTCGCGTCGCTATGGCCCGACCAATACCGCGCGAAGCGCCAGTTACAATAGTCACACGCCCTGTCATTGCAGTCATTCTCGCAAAGTCCCTACCGGATGACACCTATCTACCCTAGCGACGCTCAAAGCGCTCCTGCTTTTCCATTAATCTCCTTCAGCTGATCTAGCGCGGGGAGGGCATCCGTACTGACAGCCTTTAAAGTGCGGTCAATTTTCCTCATCAGTCCGGTCAACACTGTACCAGGACCTACTTCAAGATACGTGTGGACGCCTTCCGATGCAAGACACCTTACTACTTGTTCCCATAACACTGGCGCCGCCACTTGCCTAATCAGGGCTTCAATTGCAGACAGGCCATCAGTTTTCGACTTCGCATCGACATTCGATACGACAGGTATACGCGGGTTGGAGACATTTACGCTTCGTAAAATCGGTACTAATCGATCAGCAGCTGGCTGCATTAGTGCACAATGGAATGGAGCACTCACCGCCAACGGAATGACTCGCTTTGCACCACGTTCACGCGCTTCCGTAGTCGCACGACCGACCGCTTCTTTTTCACCAGCAATAACCACTTGTCCTGGCGCATTAAGGTTAGCCGGTGCCACTACAGCGCCGTTAGCTACATCATTACAAACCTGCATCACAACTTCAGCATCGAGGCCAAGAATAGCAGCCATGCTGCCGACACCCACCGGCACCGCTTCTTGCATAAATCGACCTCTCTCTCTAACGGTCATTATCGCATCAGCGAAGGATAACGTGCCAGCAGCAACATGTGCTGAGTACTCACCTAAGCTATGGCCTGCAACAAAATCTGGTTGTAGCCCTTGCGCTAATACGAATCGATACGCAGCAATACTCGTTGTCAAAATCGCTGGCTGCGCATTTTCAGTAAGAGTTAATTGTTCTTCAGGGCCGTCAACACAAATCCGGCTTAGGGATACACCTAGAATCGAGTCTGCTTCTTCAAACGTCATCCGACACTCAGCAGAGGCCTCCATTAAGGCCTTCCCCATGCCAACGCGTTGTGAACCCTGTCCGGGAAAAAGAAAGGCAAGCATCAATAAAATAACCGCTCAAGGGGACATTTCACCCAGCTAATGCGTCTAGCCTTATTCACTAAATCATTATTCAGCCGTAAGCCCAGACGCGAGTTAAACCATCGGACGTCTGGTTTGTAATCAAGAAGGCTCTCGAACCATCGAAGATTCGCTTAGTTATGCTTCATCAACCGCACGAACCTGACGCCCCTTATAAAATCCGCAGTGTGAACAAACTTGATGGGACAACTTCATTTCATGGCACTGCGGACACTCACCTGCATTAGCTGAACGGAGCGCGTCGTGAGTCCGCCTCTTTGCCGTTCGTGCTTTCGAATGTCGTCGTTTTGGATTTGGCATCGTGAGTTCCTCATCTTAAGGTATTAAATAATCTCCTCATCTCTTGTCGAGCACCGACCTTAGATCAGCCAGTCGAGAATCGTGCCAAGTGGTGGAACATTGACAATTATCTCGATTGAGGTTTATCCCACAGATTGGACAAAGGCCGAGGCAATTTTCTACACACAAAGGTTTCATTGGTAGTAATAGATATAATTGCTCGCGTACTAGCTGACCAAGATCTATTTCTTCGTCGTGGTAAAAAGCGACGGTCAAAGAAGCTTCTTCCACTTCAAATTCACCATCTCCATTGTTACGCACCTGAGGGAAATATAGGAGATCAAAAGCACTATCAACGGGCCTCGGATACGCTTCCAAACAACGACAGCAAATCAAATCAAGATGTGTAACCAACCGGCCTACTAAGTGATACTTTTCTTGAGTTTTTCTGACATCAAAGACCAGTGACACGTCATCCTTAACGAGATAATCCTCCTTAGCTGATGTAAATAAGGACGCTACATACGTGCGCTCAAAACGCTCACTCTTTTCGGATACATCTCGTAAATCTAAATACATACTGCACTTGCGGAGTCTTTAATCAAGAGCCAATCATGAATTTTAGCATGAAACCTCATTATGTTTCGACCCATGGCCTGGGGATAAAGAGGCTCTCGTACAGATTGATAGCAAAGCGATCAGTCATTCCAGCCAGAAAATCCATCGCGGCTACATCCACTCCATCAGACTTTATGACCTGGCGGTCGAGAAATTCTTCTGGATCTTCATGAATTTTTTCCCACAAACCTCCTAAAATACCAGCAGCTTTTCGAAACTCTATAGTTGCCAAGCTGTCCTCATAAACTGTTTCAAAAAGAAACGCCCGAAGACTCAATAGAGCTTCGAGCACATTGTCACTCATTCGAATTTCATCCAATCCCGCAGCCATAGTTTCACGAATAGTATTGGAAACCAACCGACCAATTCTCTCAGACGAACTGTGTCCAAGTAAATCGACAGCTTCAGTTGGTAAATCATCCATACACAAAATACTGGCTCGTATTGCATCATCAATATCGTGATTCACATAAGCGATAATGTCGGCCACTCTTGCAACTTGGCCTTCTAAGGCAGCTGCTCGGTTAGATAAGTCTGCGCCAACCGGTGCGCCTCGCTTTCCCTTGGAGTGTTTAGCGATTCCATCGCGCACCTCCCATGTCAAATTCAACCCGTCGCCGTTGTTTTCGAGGTGATCAACGATACGAAGGCTTTGTTCATAATGGTTAAATCCGCCTGGTATTAGATCTCTCAGGACGCGTTCTCCCGCATGACCAAATGGTGTATGCCCAAGGTCATGACCAAGCGCGATAGATTCAGTAAGTTCCTCATGTAGCCTCAAAACTTTCGAAATTGTGCGAGCAATCTGTGACACCTCTAACGTATGGGTAAGACGAGTTCGATAATGATCACCTGTTGGTGCAAAAAACACCTGAGTCTTATGTTTTAAACGACGAAAAGCTTTGCAGTGTATTATCCGGTCACGATCACGCTGATACGCTGGCCTAATTGGATCGTCTGATTCTGGTCGCAGTCGTCCACGACTCTCAGCACTTTTCGCTGCCTGAGGAGCCAAACATTCTTGTTCTCTTGTTTCGAGTTCTTCGCGAATCGTAGACATATATAACTAAATAGTTTCTCCGAAAAAGTTTAGCGCCAACTCACCTGAAAAGTAGACATGGCGATTTTCACACCGCGAACATTAATCACAGGTCGTCAATAAAACTATCGCCAGAATCCACCGAGGAAACACCCAACGCTTGAGACAATGTCTGGCCAACATCAGCAAACGAATGTCGTACGCCCAGGTTAACGTTTTTGATTTTGCTGCCAATAACCAAAAGTGGTACATACTCGCGAGAATGGTCACTGCCAGGAGTCGTGGGATCATTACCATGGTCTGCCGTAATGACCAATAAATCATTGGGTCCCACACATGGTAATAGTTCCAGTAAGTGCCTATCGAAACGTTCGAGATTAGCTGCATAACCCACTACATCATTACGGTGTCCATAAACCGTATCGAAATCGACACAATTTGCGACAAGCAGCCCGCGAGTCGTCTTTCTCATGCTGCTGTTCAAAGCTATCATCACTTCATCATCGCAGTCAGTATGTACTGACTCGGAAATTCCTCGCCCAGCAAACAAGTCACTTACTTTCCCAATGGCCACCACAGGTAGACCTTCTGCATGCACCCGGTCGAGCAGCGTTAATCCTGAAGGAGGCTGGGAAAAATCCCGCCGCTGAGCTGTCCGTCGAAACGAACCAATCGGTCCAGTGAACGGTCGCGCTATAACTCGACCGACTCCAATTCCTTCAACCATAACATCGTAGGCCGTTTCACAAAACCGGTACAGTAAGTCCACTGGAATAACATCTTCGTGAGCAGCTATTTGGCAGACGCTATCGGCCGACGTATATACAATGAGTGAGCCGGTAGATAGATGTTCTGCACCAAGTTTTTGGATAATTTCCGTTCCAGAAGCAGCAACATTACCTATAACTGACCGTCCAATTTTCTGCTCGAATTCATTAATACTCGATTCAGGAAAACCATTCGGAAACACTGGAAAAGCATGCGTCGTAGTAACGCCCATCAATTCCCAATGCCCTGTAACGGAGTCCTTTCCCGCTGACACTTCGGCCATTTTACCGATTGCAGCCTGTCGCCTCGCTGGACTGGAACCACCTAGTTCCACGAGAGAACCAAGTCCAAGGGCTCGAAGCGTCGGTATTGCCAATGACACCCGCTTAGCAACATTACCGATAGTATTACTATGCTCGTCACCATAAAGAACCGCATCCGGCAACGCTCCAATGCCAGCGCCATCAAGGACAATCATGATTGCACGAAGGTATCGCTGAGATTCTGAAGACACGTGCTTACGTCGAGAGGATCATAGGCCAGCAGGAACCAATATACACATCACCCTAATTTTCAAGAGCATGAATTATTTGCTTAGATTGGATAAATGTCCGAGTTGGATCGTTATCAACCTGAATCCACTGTAGATTAGGCTCTTTCCTGAACCAAATCAACTGACGTCGCGCATAACGTTGATTCTCACGTACGATGAGTTCTCGCGTACTAGCCAAGTCGCCAAAACCATTAAGAAACGCCAGCGCCTGCCGATAAACCATTCCGCCAAATGGTGGGGCCGTGTCAGGCACACCACGCGCGCGTAGCAAACGAATCTCATCAAGCAAACCAGCAGCAAACTGTTCATCTACACGTTGAGCCACCTTGGCCGAAGTTTGCTCTCTCGACTGTCGCAAACCAATACCTGTAACTATGAAATCAGAAAGAGGTGAACGCGTTTCAGCAAAGTGTGCGGTCAAAGATTTACCAGTCAAGTAGTACACTTCAAGTGCTCTAACTAATCGCCTCTCATCACGTGCTTGAATTCGACAAGCCGAGTCAGGGTCAACCCGACCAACCATTCGATGAAGGTGCTCGACACCTCGCCTCGCGGCAATTCGTTGTAACCTGTTCCGAAGCACTGCATCACGACTGGGACCTGGAAATAAACCTCTAGTTAATGCTCGATAATACAAACCGCTACCGCCAACCAGAATTGGTAGACGTCCTCGGTGCACGATCGCGCGCACCTCTGCCGACGCTTCAGTCGCATAGCGAGCCGCTGAGTAAGATTCATAAGGATCTGCAACATCTATCAAGTGGTGTGGAACGCCCCGTCGCCTTCCAATCGGAACTTTGTCAGTGCCAATGTCAAAACCACGATATACAGCGGTTGAATCGCAACTAACAATCTCACCATCGAAGCATTCCGCTAAAGCTATCGCAAGATCACTCTTGCCAGTCGCCGTAGGTCCGACGATAGCAACAAGCCGCAACGACGTTTTTAAGTCCACGTATTAATCCTAAGATCACTAAACCGCGTCGTAACCAAATAACTCGCTGAGAAACACAAAAACGTCGACGTGTAACCGGACGAACCGAGCCATGAAAGATGGCTTCGATATTACCCGTTTGACTCACATTCTCAATAATTATTAGTAGCCTGGAATTGGTTCATTGTAATAGAACGTGACCGTAAAGAATGCAGTGTTAACAGGATATTCTTGCGGTAGTGGCTGTGTCGGATTCGAGGCTAGCAAGGCATTGCGGGCAGAACTGTTAAACGATGAATAAATCGATGGCTCAAGCACCGTTACGTCAGTTAGCGCCCCATTCTTATGAACATTAAATGTTAAGACAGAGTGCCCTTTGAAGGTCATCGCCGCTTGCGGCAACATCCAGTTACGCTTGATTTGAGCAATGAAACGGCGAACCCATGGTCCAAATTCCACACCCATTGTATTGAACTGAATCGAGGGACCAAATTCGCCCTCGCCTCCGCCAGGGTTATTGAAGGTTTCCTGATCAATAAACCTTTCGATATTTCGAATCGCGTCACCAAGGGAACCACCAGCAAGCGGTGGTGCCGCCCTTGTCTCACTAACTTCTGGTGTAGGGGAAGCAGCGCGCGCCACCTCATTTGGTCTCTCTGGAAACTCAAGCATTCCTATATCTTCAGAACCGTCTAACTCACGCTTGTTATCATCTTGTTCAGAAGCTTCAGTAGTATCAGTATTCACCTCAGACGAAGCAGTCGCTGCTGATTCCTCCTCGCCGACCTCTTCACCTTCGGCTGGTTCGGATGCCAACCCATCACCACGAGGTGATTCCAATAACTCAGGAGCCACAACCTGAGCAAATGAATTTCCCCGCGCAAAAGGAAGAGGGTTTTCCGGTTCAATCGCCCGCTCTGGTGCCCGAGCTACTCGATCTTCATCAGAAAGAAATCCTCGCTCCGGTGGCGCTGGAGACAGAACATCAAAGAGTGGCTCCACAAACACGATTCGACGTTCCTCTTGTTCTTGTTGACGCTGTAGTGCGAGCTGTTGTTCCTGTCGACGCACCATATCCTCATTACGCTGCTTGATAGCTTCTTGTACAAACGGCAATGTTGGAACGATCAAAATTGCCAGCAGAATCACCACATGAGCGAGCAGTGAAATAAGTAGGCCTTCACGTCTCGACATAGCCCCGTCGACAGTTGGTGTATCCGGCCGAGAAGTTTCAAGCTCAAAATACATGACTAGATCATCTAATTATAGCAATTACATCTTTTTAGACATCTCGACCTAACAAAAGGTCTTATGGCTTTACAGCGACATACAAATGCACAATTCCACAGCTTAGTGGTTGGTCGCGAATACGCTCAAAACCTGCTCGTCGCAATAATCCAGTAAACGCCTCTGGCACAAGAAACGAGCTCACTGATGCTGGCAGATAACTGTAAGCTTCAGGATGCCGTGAGATCAGATGTCCAATGCTTGGTAAGATGCGTGTAAAGTACCACTGGTATACTTGCCGTAATACTGGTACCGACGGAAACCCGAACTCTAGAATTGCCAAGCGTCCGCCTGGATTTAGAACGCGCCGCAATTCAGCACAAACAGCGGCTGGGTCCTCCACGTTACGAATTCCAAAACCGATAGCGGCTGCGTCCACAGAAGCTGTAGACAACGGTATCGAGGAAGCATCTCCACGTACCAGATGTAAGGAATCTCCGTGCCCGTTCCGACGCGCTTTAGCCTGACCGAGACTTAGCATTCCTTCAGCAAAATCAATACCCACAACCTGTTTTAGCGATCCCTCGGTTCTTCGAACAGCCGTCAAAGCCAGATCAGCTGTACCAGTGCAAAGATCAAGCATGGTTTCATCACCGGCCAACTGTAGCACCTCAACAGCCTTATCTCTCCATCGTCGGTCCATTCCAACGCTTAGTAGGTTATTTAAGAGATCGTACTGGGGCGCGATCGCATCAAACATGCCTGCAATGCGAGCAGCGTTTTTCTGTATTGAACCAGAATGTGGTGTCATTCCTTCCATGGCTGGTAAAGATCTTGCTCTAATCCGAGCGCATCCAAAATCTTACCGGCAATGAAATCAGCGAGATCATCCAGTGTCTCTGGCCCTTGATAAAATGCGGGCATCGCCGGTAGAACAGTGGCGCCGGCTTCGGCACATAACACCATATTCCTAAGTTGGGGTAAACTCATCGGCGTCTCTCTGGGCACGATCACAAGCGGTCGCCTTTCCTTGAGCATGACATCCGCGGCCCGTTCCACAAGACTACGAGAGAGTCCGTGAGCGACTCCGGCTAACGTCTTCATCGAACAGGGCACGATTACCATCCCATCGCACCGATGGCTGCCACTCGCAATGCCAGCCCCTAAATCCTTATTACTCCAGACCGTCAATTCTCCCCTGCTGACTTCTGATCCATGTCTTTCCGTTAGAAATGACATGAATTGATCTGGATTCGGTTGTTCACCAAGCTCATCCAGGATAAGTCGACGACCGAATTCGGTGATGACTAATTCGACGTGGTATCCACGCGACAAAAGTGAGGCTAGAGTTCGGGTAGCATATACTGCACCACTAGCTCCAGTAATGCCAACTGCCATCCGTGGCCTCGGTTTGTTAGTCGACATATAGCGCCACCGCGGTAACCAACAGATAAACGAATCCTACATATCCATTCAGATCGAAGGCTTGTTTGATTCTTGACAAGTCATTCGCTTTAACGAGGGACTGTTCATAGGCAAGCAAGGCTCCGACAGATGCGACCCCAGTCAAATAGACAACACCAAGTGGAACAACCATTACCAGAGATGCTAAAGCCGTTACTGCTATGACATGCATACTTCGTGAAATAGTGAGCGCTGCCTGAATTCCGTAACGCGCAGGAATCGATCTGAGACCGTATTTTCGATCGAAATCAAAATCCTGACATGCATACAGCACGTCGAAGCCAGCAACCCAAGCCCCGATCGCCAAACCAAGAAGCCATGGCTCAAAACCGCCACGCCCACCTGCTGCAAGCCAACCGCCAATGGGTGCTACCGCCATCGCCAATCCAAGGAATAGTTGTGTAAAAGCCGTGTACCTTTTTGCCAGTGAATACCAGAACACAAGACTAAGGGCGACCGGAGATAAGATAAAACAAAGCCAGGACAACTGAAAAGTCACGGCCATGAAGATTATTGAACTAAAGATCACGAAAACGGCACCTGCACGGTTTGAAATGACTCCACGAGGCATCTCTCTGTCGGCTGTGCGTGAGTTGAGTGCATCGTAACGAGAATCAACTAGCCGATTAAATCCCATTGCCGCAGCCCGCGCAGACACCATTGCAGCAATAATCCAGAGCAGTGTCGTTATCGTTACAGGAGTGTGCCTTGACGCCAATAAGACCCCGGTCAACGCGAAAGGTAATGCAAATACCGAATGGCTGAATCGTATGAACGACCCGTAGGTGGTCAGGCGTTCAAACATTATCTTCTGTCCTCATTCTTATTAGTTCTCACAGAAAGATATTACTGTTGATCACGAATCCATAGCACTTGTTGAGGTTGAATGCCACTTAGTAGATATTCTTCCACATCTTCCACGATATCGGGAAGCTGTACCGCAATTAAATCTGCTCGTTTGCCGGGCTCAATTGATCCGTAGTCATCCTCAAACCCTAGTGCCCGTGCACCTTGCCTTGTAGCACTCTCGAGGATTGTACGACCCGCTACATCCGGAGCCAATCGCCTGACAGCAGCTAATTCGGTAAACAGGTTAAGATCTGCTGTACTTGCGAGACTGTCCGTCCCAATGGCTACACGTACGCCAGCTTCGTAGAAACTTGCCGCCGGTGATTGACCTGCGCCAGTCCATTCATTGCTACGCGGACATGCAACTAGGGTTACTCCCGCTTCCCCCAAGGTGCATAAATCCTCGGACTTCAGTTGGACACCATGTACAACGATTGCACGATCGTCCAACCAACCCACTCCTCTCAGAAAATCGGTTGGGCTACAACCTGGTGGAGTCCACTCCGAATCCCAAGCGCCGAGTCGAATGAGCAAATCTTTCCAAGGACCTGACCCGGTCTGCAAGAAGTCAACTTCCTCAACAGATTCAGCCAGATGAATACTCCGTGGTGCGCCAGGCCAACGATCGACCGTTGAGCGAATCATCTCGCAGACTTTCGATGAGACTGAGTACGGGGCATGAGCCGCAAGTGACGTGCGAACTCGATTATTAGTGCCCAAAGTCATCAGCTCACGACAAGCCTGTTCTACGAGCTTGACCGCATCAGCAGAGCGGAATCCAATAATTTCGCGAAAGACCACTGCCGCAAGCTGACTATCGACTAGGGGTTTAAATGACGCCAGCGTGTTACTAACATCTCCAACGAGTACGGTTCCGCTCTGACGGAGTTGTTTAATCGCTTCCCTGATGGAGGCATCGCCATCCGGCTTGAGTTCAATACGACGAGCAAGAAGATCTTCCACCCAATGTGGCATCGCCGATGCAGCTGGAACCTCACCAGCCAATGCCGAAAGTTCAAGATGGGTATGCGCATTAACCAATCCAGGCATGACCGCCACGCTGCCAAGATCAATCTGTTTCAGACCATCCCTGTGATTTAGAGGTTTACCTGACTCGGGTACCTCCTGATCAGTACAGCCGACGGAGACAATAAGCCCTTTATCCACATCAACCCAACCATCCTTAAGTGGTGGTCCGATGATGGGCAGAACCCAAGACGACCGATAGCGATGCATGGTAAAACGGAAAATTTATTTTGAGGTGCCTTGCCGCTTGCCAATTGGCGTGCGTGCGTCATACCCCGATAGTTCAGGTGGAAACAACCGCTCCTTACCAGTACTCACTGCTGCCAGAGTTGTCATGCGAGGCACGTGACGTTCTCGGAAAATGGGCTCACCGATGATTTCATACTGCATGTTCCGACGCTTCGCAATATAACCTGCATTCTCAATATTTCGAACAATTTCAACTTCATCCATACAGTAACTAGCACCAGCCGCACGTACAACATTTTCTTCGATCATCACACTGCCCATATCGTTTGCACCATACAACAAACTAAGCTGACCAATCTTACCACCCTGTGTAACCCAAGATGCCTGTAGGTTATCAATATTGTCGAGCACTAATCGTGCTAACGCGAGCGTTCGGATGTAATCAATGCCAGTAGCTTCGATACCACCGCGCTCGGTAAAACTTGGCTGAAAGCTCCATGTGATGAAAGCAGTAAAACCATGCGTCTCGTCTTGGAGATCACGCAGACGTAACAGGTGTTCTACTCGTTCCTCTAATCGTTCAACCGTTCCGTACATCATCGTTGCAGTCGTACGTAATCCTGCACGGTGAGCATCGCGCATCACGTCCAACCATTCCTCTGTTGTGGCCTTGTTATAGCAGTTCAGTAACTTTCTCACCCGGTCGACCAAAATCTCAGCACCACCACCAGGAATACTGTCAAGGCCAGCAGCAATTAATCGTTCTACAACTGTCGAGGTTGGAATTTGACTAAGCCTAGACAGATGAAGTATCTCAGGCGGTGAAAGAGCATGAAGACAAAAACCTGGGTACCGTTGCTTGACGGCTCGAAATAGATCCTCATACCACTCCAGCGGAAGATCAGGATTGTGACCGCCTTGGAGTAGCAGTTGCCCTCCTCCAACGGCAATGGTTTCGTCAATCTTTTTAAAGATTTGTTCAAAAGCTAAAACGTAACCATCTTTAGCGCCTACAGGTCGATAGAATGCACAGAAATTGCATTTGGCGATACAAATATTCGTGTAATTCACATTGCGGTCAATGATATAGGTAACAAGTTTCTCCGGATGGCGTCGAGCACGAACTTCGTCGGCCAGTCTGCCAAGTAGATGAGTGGGCGCGTTTTTGTACAGTGTTAAAGCGTCTTCTTGGGAGAGTCGCTCACCCAATCTAACTTTTTCAACAACAGTGTCACACTTGTTGGAATGCACAATACTTATAAACTAGCTTGTTAGGTTGACGCCCTTGCTACCCGTCCTGAGACGGATAAAACGTCACTGTTGTATCACCCTGAATGACTCCAAGCTCCTTGGTGGCTTTCAAGAATTTCTTTAAACCTGCACGGCCTGCATCGTCCAAGACATAACCAATATTTTCTCGGAGGTACCGTGCTCCCAACTCAACTTGGTCTTCGTCGGTATCACAGAATTCTCTCGCAATTGCGTCACTTTCCTTAACGCCAGCATTGCGTGCGGCCTGGAAAGCCAATATGTCATCTGAAGTTACTACACCAGGACGGCCCGCCCAAAAAGCCCATACAAATGGCAAGTTGGTCATTGCGGTCCATTCTTCTCCCAAGTCGATTTTGTCAAGGCCAAGCGCATCATGATCGGCAAAGAGCGCAGGATCACCAATGACAAGAGCGGCATCACATCGCTTCAACATCGCAGGAATGTCTGGGGGTAACCTAATAAACTTTGGTTCGATATCGAACCATTGCGCACATAAAACGCGTAACAAAGCCACTGACGTGCGTGAGCTAGCATCAACGGCAATCGTTCTAACCGCTGCGATAGGACGGCTAGCAAAAACAGCCACTGATGCAACAGGGCCAAGCGATGTAATAGCGACATCTGGAACTATTTGATAGGTCGGACGGTGTACATATTCAATCGACGGTATGAGGCTAAGATCAACCGCACTCTCGTGTAATAAACTCGCACATTTAGATGGCACCTCAAATCTCAATTGGAATCGCTCTGGTTGGTTATCAAGACCCCACACCAATGGTCTCGCATTGAGATAAGCAACCGTCCCTACTCGGATCATGATGTCATAGCCTCAAAACAACCGTTACGTTCGACGGGTTCTCGTGATACAGCATCAATTTGCCGACGAATTTCTACTGATGTGACTCGACGCACACCTACATCTTCGTTTTCATCTGTAGGCACGCGATCTACGTCATCTGCGCCAAATGTTAGTGCGACCTGCACAAGCTTAGTACCCTGCATAAACCAATCAACCTGAATCGAGTCGATATTGTCAACTAGTAATCGCGCGAGTGCAACTTGACGAACGTCATCATAGCCAGTGCTCGGTTCTGAGGACTCAACCATTCGAGGTATTGGTGCAAACGCTCGGACATAACCTTTGAGCATTCCCCACCTAGACACTCGCCTGAAAGTCTCAAGAATGTCAGGAGCAGCTACATGATGGATCGTCACAGTCGTCACCGGTAAGTTAGCTTCGACGACAGCCTGAAAAGCTTGTTCCGGTTGTCGAAGTCTGTCTGCTGGAGCCTCTGCGATCGACCTAAGACCAGCCGAACGGAGTTCTGACAACAATCCTCGAAGCGATACACCGTCAGCCTCAGCCAGCAGCTCAAGGTCGCTCAGGTAAAATCCTGTTATTGGTGGTCCAAGTGGTCCAACTAGTGTCGTTAGGGATTGGGCCGCAGTGACAGCAACTTCGATGGAATCTGGTGTACCCACAATTCTCACTTCGCCTGCTGTGTCGGGAACCATTACAGGCGCTACCTTCTGTGTAAGCGACACTTCAAGAACTCGGACGAATGAAACGCTATCACCTTGAATACGTCGACGAGCATCATCAGCAAGCATTCCTATGGTCAGAAGGTCATCAGATGACACCAGAGCCTCAGTCTGAACGTCGTCCAATGCTTGTCCAGCTGCTAGCTGGTCGCCAATTTCACCTAGGAGTGTACTCATAAACATTTATCAGATTACTAAACGCAACCTATCATTCCTTGAATCGCGATGCGATCTGACTCCAAATCCTCTCGGCCGCCTCACTCGCTTCGGGAGTGGTCACTACTCGTGTGGGCCATTCTCGAATGAAGCCTTCGCTAGTCCATTTCTTCGTAGCATCTATTCCCATTTTGCTACCGTAGGCAGGGATTTGAGAGGCTGCCTCGAGATCATCAACCGGTCCTCTCGTAAACTGAATGTCTCGCTCAGGATCGATGTGCGTTCCCACTATCCAAGCGACTTCGCTGACGTTCTGAACATCTACATTGGAATCCACCACAATAATAATTTTCGAAAACATTAACTGACCCAATCCCCAGAAAGCATTCATAATCTTCCGAGCATGCCCAGGATAGCGCTTGTCGATAGAGACGAAAACACAGTTATGAAAAATCCCCTCGGCCGGAAAATGCATATCTACAATTTCGGGTAGAGTCTTTCGAATCAGGGGCAAGAAAATTCGTTCACTGGCACAGCCGAGATAGTAATCCTCCATTGGAGGAATTCCTACAACCGTCGTCAGGTAAGTTGGATGCTGTCGCCGTGTTATACAGGTTAGGTGAAATACCGGAAAATCATCGGCCAGCGAATAGAAACCGGTGTGGTCGCCAAACGGTCCTTCTCGCCGTCGCTCACCTGGATCAACATATCCTTCCAAAACGATCTGGGCACTACATGGCACTTCCAGTTCGACCGTCACAGCTTTAACCAGTTCAACACGCTGTCGCGACAAAAACCCCGCTAGCAATAACTCATCTAAACCCTCTGGCATCGGCGCCGTGGCGGCATAGGCCATGATCGGGTCTGGACTCAAAGCTACTGCCACTTCAAGACGCTTGCCTAAACGTTCGGCTACTCTAAAATGTTGTGCGGCACCTTTGTGCCTCTGCCAGTGCATTGCTGTTGTACGACCGTCGTACACTTGCATCCGATAGGCACCAATGTTACGGGCCCCCGTTTCAGGATCCTTGGTGATGACAAGCGGAAAAGTAATATAGCGCCCACCATCATCAGGCCAACATCGCAAGATCGGAAGTTCGTCGAGCGTTGCATCTTCGTTTACAACTTCTTGACACTTCGCTGTACTCACAACCTTCGGCATCAAATCCTTAAGCCGCCCGATCGCTGGGAGCAGCTTCATAGCATCCAAAATGCCAGAGGGAGTTTTAGGAGTAATTAAGTCTTCAATTTCATCAGCAACCTGTTCGAATGACTCCACTCCAAGAGCTAGCAACATCCGCTCCAGCGAACCAAAAAGGTTTGTTGCCACAGGAATGTCATATCCGGTTGGCTGTTCAAAGAGTAACCCTGGCCCACCACCAGGTGACTTCGAGGCACGATCAGTAACCGCACAGATTTCTAGATCTGGACTGACTGGTTCAGTGACACGGGATAGCATCCCACGGGCTTCAATTGCTGCAATGAATTCGTTCAAGTCGCGATGCATGTTTATATGGCCGTCATTTCGATTGAAAATCCTATTTGCGAACCTTCATTTGATCCGTAATCCGCTGCGCCAGAGCTAATGCACGGCGACCGTCCTCCCCCGTAACCTCTGGTGCTCGGTGATGACGAACCGCACTTACAAAATCTAAGAGTTCCAATCGGAGCGGTTCCTCCTTTTCAATATTCATTTGACCGCCTTCAATCGACGGTGGAGCCTGGCCTGATTTGACAAGTCGCCAAGCGTCAACCTCCTGGGCAGCATAATCGATCGACAAATAGGCACCAGCTTGAAAGAATCTGACTTTTCGAATTTGCTCACGACTGATACGACTTGCCGTAATGTTCGCAATGCACCCAGATGCAAACCGAAGACGAGCATTTGCAATATCGACCCGGTCACTCAACACTGAAACTCCCACCGCCTCAATAGACGTGACCTCGCTTTGCACAACTGTCAGAAGCACATCTAGATCGTGAATCATTACATCAAACACTACGTCAATATCTAAACTCCTCGACGAAAAAGAACTGAGCCGGTGAACCTCAATGAAACGGGGAGTATCAACAAGAGTCCTCGCCGTTATCACCGCAGGATTATATCTCTCGGTATGCCCTACCGCGAGTACGGCACCCGACGCATGAGCTGCAGCAATTAGGGCGTCGGCTTCGATTATGCTGCAACTGATCGGTTTCTCAACAAGCACGGAGATTCCGCGCTCCAAAAACGGGAGCGCCACTTCCATATGTGCGTCTGTTGGAACCGCAATGTTTACCGCGTCGACACGGCCGACCAATGCGTCGACATCTGTCTCGGCCAAAGCACCCGTGGTCTCAGCGACGGCGATGGCTCGGTCTTTATTAACATCAACTACAGCGACTAAATCAACATCGGATAACGATGCCATGATGCGCGCATGGTGTTGACCAACATGCCCAACTCCCACAACTCCAACCCTTAATCGAGAACCCTTCATCGCGACATATCACTTTTATCTAGATTGCGTCCAACCACAGCAATATCGGCCTCGTCAGCTGCCTGCACAAACGCCTTAACGTCAATGATCAACGTCTTACCAGCATCCACCGAAAGCGCAGACGCACCAGCCTCGTGCATCATATGAATCGTGGATACCCCCACAACTGGAACATCAAAACGCATGTCCTGATTCGGCTTTGCCACTTTCACAACCCGAGTACCTGGACCTGCGAGTCGTCCAGCCCTAGTAATGACAGCATCAGTGCCTTCCATAGCTTCTACTGCAACAACCGCCTGTTCTTTAAGGACTAAGGTTTGTCCAATATCTAACCCTGCAATCACATCAGCCATGTGATACCCAAACAGAAAATCATTACATTCAGCCTCAGAGGGCTCCCTTGCCCCAATCGTTCCAGGGCGAGCCAAAAGCGGTCGGAGAAGCGTTGTCGAATCTAGGAACTCAATATTATGTTCACGGAAAACATCAGCTATCGCCGACAGTAAAGAATCGGTAGAACGTGACTTGAGACGCCGCAAGACCGACATCAGTTTCAAATCCGGCACGATATCGGAAAACAATTTGGTGTGTTTTACCTGGCCCGCCATGATTGCCTGAGTAATCCCAGCATCGCGTAGCACTGTTAGGCAAGAGTCCAGTTGTCCCAGCGAAACCCAATGCAGCGATGAGCCTTGCCCTCGGGTTGCCGCTTCTTCAATATCTGGATGTGCCTCCTCGCGCAAGGCTATTACCGTAACGTCGTGGCCGAGGCTACGCGCCGCGTCGAGCACTAGAAACGGAAATCGACCGTTTCCTGCAATCAAACCTATTCGAGACATCGTGTGTTGGTCTGTTCTCACGAACTGATTGTTTACTCGTCCGTGATTATTTCGTCGTCGAAGTGCCGACCGTGATGGCGGAAGCTCCGGCGCAAGCTGACTCCGCGCTCAGAGGATTTAATAAATTCAACCAAGTAGTGCACGTCCGGACAGTTCAATGAAGTATCCATCTCAATCCGCGCAAGAGCTTGACTTGTATTCAGCTTGGATTGCAGGAGGTAACGATAGGCGCGTTTGAGCTTGACAATAACCTCTTGAGAAAAACCATTTCGAACGAGGCCGATCGAATTCACACCATACACACGCGCACGATTCCCAACGGTACGTGCATAGGGCAATGCGTCACGAGTCACAACAGAGTACCCGCCAATAAACGCGTAACGCCCAACTCGGCAAAACTGATGCACACCTGACATCGCACTAATCGTGGCATGATCGTAAACAGTGACGTGACCACCCAATGTGGCTCCATTTCCGAAAATAGTTTCGTTCCCAACCAAACAATCATGCGCCACGTGAGCGTAAGCCATAAACAGATTGTTTTGACCAATACGTGTAATTCCACCACCACCAGCTGTACCACGATGGATAGTCACGAATTCACGGAACACGTTGTGCTCACCAACAATCAACCGGCTTTCTTCGCCTTTGAATTTCATATCCTGAGGAATAAGTCCGACGGATGCTAGAGGAAAAATAATCGTCTCATCGCCGATTTCCGTCCAGCCATCAACAATGGCTGACGCTCCAACGCGGCATCGCTGACCGAGCCGTACGTTCTCACCAATGATGGCATTTGGGCCAATGACCGTACCAGCCCCAATCTCGGCACCTGGTGCAACAATGGCCGTCGGATCAATGTTCCTTTCTGAATCCATGAAGCCGAACAGAAGTTTAAGTTCGGCCACAAGCTTGTTCCCAATAAAAGCTCGCCCTGCAACCTCGACTAGTGATGACCGAGTGCGACCACGAGTTACTTCAAGGCGTAGCTGGTCGCCTGGTATCACTTGACTCCTAAATTTTGCTTTATTGACACCGCGAAGGAACACGCGACTGGCGGGTCTTTGGCTATTCGCAAACAGCAATAGGGTTGACGCCTGTGCCAAGGTTTCAACCATCAACACTCCAGGCATTAACGGCGTGCCAGGAAAGTGTCCCTGGAAAAATTCTTCGCTAACAGTGACATTCTTCAGTGCTACAAGCCGCTTGCCTGGCTCGTGCTCAAGAATGTCATCCACGAGCAACGACGGATGACGGTAGCACAGATTGTCGAGAACCGACGGAATATCAATAGACACGGCAGTCAGTCAGATCATGTCTCCGACACAGCCACCCGAGCCAACTACGGGTGGCCTGGAAACACGTGAAAAATTAAGGCTGCGATGGTGGTGCCGACTCCTCGGATGCAGCGTTAAACTGAGTGATAACCTCATTGGTTATGTCCAAGCCCATATTGGCCCAGATAATAGCAGCGTCGGCTAGGCTCAGCACAATTTCTATATTCTTTTCGGTTGCCACTTGACCAATGATGGGGATGAGCTGCGCCTGAAATTCTTGTTGAAGCTCAGCCTGTAATTCCTGCACCTCAACCTGCGCATCTTCGGTGAAACGCTGAATGTCCACTTGCATCCTGTCGATCTCACGCTGCAGTTGCGCAGCCGCGCTCTGACTCATAACATTCCCACCCTGCGCCAACCTGTCCTGACTCTCCTGAAGCGCCTCGTTCTGCTCTTGGAGCTCTTCGACTTTCTCTTCGTTAAGCGCTTGGACACGTACAGCCAGCGCCTGGCCTGCTTCAGATTCTTCAGCCACGGCCTGAACATTCACGAACGCCACCCTCGCACCGTCAGGAAACGGGGGCAACTCTACGGGCTCTTGTTGAGCCACTAGTGTCACCATTGGACACAATGCCAGAATAAATGCAGCTAGTGCAGTTCTAAACGAACCAGTCATGACGCTTTTCCCTTTCCTCATATATACTCACACTACCGTACTTGCCCCAGACAGACGAACTATCTGATCTGACCAGCAGAATAGTGACCATGCCCTATTACAACTGATTGTACACGCTTCTTCCTTAGAATAAACCGAGTTCTAGTCATCAGGCTAGCAAATGCCATCCAGAAGTAGACTCTAGCCTGTCAGAAGGATGACCCAACTGCAAAACGGAAATTAAAGGCCGATTCTGGCCTGAATGAGTTATCCAAGACTCCAGACCGTTGCGGATTGTAAGCAAAAATTAATCTGAGAGGCACATTCATGACCGGCATCATAAATCGAACTTCGGCCCCCGTTGACGTTTTGAAGTCAGTTTGTGAGAATCGATCTCCTCGAGCCTGCACCTGACCAGTATCAAAGAAAAGTATTAGGCGCACCGGCGGTGCGAGGGTAAAAATATATTCGCCATTGAACAAGAAGCTCTTGTTCCCTCCCAGCACGAGACCAGTGCCCTCATCCTGTGGTCCCACACTTCGCAGGTCAAACCCTCGAATGCTGTATTCTCCACCCTGGAATAAACGTTCAAATATGGGAATCTCAACGGTATCACCAAACGGCACGATGTATTCTCCGGCAAACCGCAATCCCAAGGATTGGCTTTCAGTAGTCCGAAAATACCAAATGCCTTCAGCACGTGGTTTGTAGAAGTTCGTATTGCCCCCGACCCCCGCAAACTCGAACGATGCGCTCAATCGTTTTCCAGAATTTGGAAAAATAGGATTGTCAATAGTGTTTAATATCCAGCCAGGGGAAAGTTTGCTAATAGTGCGCCGTCCATCCTGTCCAATCAGTAACGAATCTCTCAAAAACGGATTGTACTGCAGCACTCGAGGATCAGTGTACAGTGGGTTGAGTTCCATAACCTTCACATCTTCATAACTGTACCCCATGAACATCCTGCTCCAATTTCCAACCGGCATGCCTAGGTTTAGGTTCCCACCAGTCGTCCTTTGGGTAAATTGGCCAATAAAACGAAATTCCTGGCTGAACAGTGTCACTCCAGACGAAATCGCCCTGTTGAACAAGTACGGCCTCGAAAGACCCAGCATGAAATTCTTGTACCGAGAGCCATACATGAAAGCGACGGATGCTGTCTCGCCACGACCCATAAAATTTCCCGTCTGGAAAGACATCTGACCGAAGAAACCCTCAAACTGTGAGACACCAGCACCGAACGAAATTTGGTTACGGTTCTGCTCTTCGAGTGGCACCTTTATGTCGACCTGAAATTCATCGCCTTCAACTTGATCGGTGGTAACGTCTTCCTCCTGAATGGGTAAAAAATACCCGAGTTGATTAATACGCCGAACGCTAGTGGTAAGAGCGTTAGAATTAAAGACGCCGCCCTCCAGCAGCCGAAATTCTCGCCTCACAACATAATCACGCGTTGTCCGATTGCCTGAAAAGGTGATTCGATTGACGGTATATAGATTTCCTTCTTCAGCGCGCATTGTCACATCAACAATCGCCGGCCCGTCCGTGGGAACCTCTAAGCCATCCTCATCTACACGTTGATCTCGAGGTGATAAATCCGGGAATGCCAAGAATTCCATATATCCGCTGGCACCATAGAGCATCTGTAGACGTTCAATGCCATCTCGCACCTCAGATTCGTTGTAATAATCACCTTCTTCCAATTCGAACTGGGCACGCACAATTTCTTCAGTTGGAACTGTCACTCCTTCGAACTCAAACTCACCAAGTCGATATTGTCGACCCTCCTCAACAGGGATTCGCATCTCCACCCATCGCTCAGCTCCATCGGGAGTATCTCGTAAAGTTGTAAGCTGTGGCTGGCCTACTTGGACCCTAATATGACCCCGTTCGCGGTAATACTGAATAATCGCTTCGGCATCCTCTGGAAATCTGTGTTCTTTATACGTGGACTTCTTAAAGATCGATAGTGGCCAAAATGTCGGCTCTTTATTGACTTTCATCTGCCCGCGCAGCGTGCCACCACTGATTGTTTCATTCCCAACGAAGGTGATTCGTTGAACCTGAGTCTTTGGGCCATCTTCAATGTTGAAGGTGACCTGTACGCGCTTCGGTCCTCCGGCTACTGCCTGCACGTCAGGCTCAATAGTCGGCGACTGATAGCCCTCTTCCGCGAGCATCACCGTAAGGATGTCCTTGACTTTTCTTAGTATCGCTTCATCGATAAACGTGTCGAGTTGTATGACAGCCTCCAGTCGTTCCAAGGCTTCTTCGATGTCGTTCCGCTTAAGCTGTTCGGATCCGTTGTACTCAACGATTCGCACCCTCTCTCGCTCCTCCATGTTGTAGAGGATATGCTTACCCATCACCCCATTAGGAAATGGTTCATCTGTAGTCTCGATGGACAAATCATCAAGAAAGCCAGTACCCCATAGAGTTCGAAAATCGTCTAGCAGTAGTTCTTCGTCATAGAACAACCAAACGTCCTCAGATGGCCGGCTGGGTCGAGTTTTGATGTAATAAAGATAGGTCTGTGGTTCAATCGAAGGAACATTACCTTGCGTCGGAAACGCGATCTGAATTGTCCGGATAACCGGTTCTGAACCAGTAGGAGGCTGCGGTGTGGTCTGGACGGCAGGGGAAGAGCCAGGCGACGGCAGCACAGGAACCTGAGCTGAAAGTAAGCTCGGCAAACTCAGTCCAAACAGGATTAAACACCACGCAAGCTTGATCTTCACAGTTTCCATTCGTGTTCTGTGCAAACTGTATCGTCGAAAACTCCCCATACCTCAACTTTGAACGTTGCAAACCAATTTAGAACCTGTGTTCGCCTCGCCAACTTCACGATAAGCTAGCGTTCCAGCATCCAGATAGACCTCAATACTGCCTTTCCCCAAATGACCTCGAATCATCGCTTCAGAGAGAGGGTCTTCGATGTACCGTTGCATGGCACGCCGTAATGGCCTGGCGCCGTAAGACCGATCTTGGCACGTTTGGCCAATAATCCACGTCACTGCCTCAGCAGTCACGGTAATTTCTAGCTGTCGATCAACTAAGTGGCGATTCAATTGGCCAACCAAAAGATGCAGGATGTGCTCAAGATCGGAATCTGACAAGGCATCAAACACAATCGTTTCATCAATACGATTGATAAATTCTGGATTAAACGTTCGCTTAACTTCTGCGAGAACCATATCCGAAACGTTCTTATTAATTTTTCCGACATCGGATGATTGAAACCCCAATGTGGTCTTTTTCTGAATGTAGCGTGCCCCGATGTTCGACGTCATGATTAGGATTGTGTTCTTGAAATTCACGCGATTCCCTAGGCCGTCAGTGAGGTGGCCGTCTTCAAATACTTGCAAAAGGATATTGAAGAGATCCGGATGTGCTTTTTCGATTTCATCGAGCAAGACAACCGAGTACGGATTCCTCTTAACCTGCTCGGTTAATTGCCCGCCCTCTTCATGGCCAACATAACCAGGCGGTGACCCAATCAGCTTGGAAACCGCATGCTTCTCCATATATTCAGACATATCAAAACGGATTAAGGCGCTGTCCGAAGCGAAAAGGAAATTTGCCAATGCACGCGCGAGTTCAGTCTTGCCAACGCCAGTAGGCCCGAGAAAAACGAAACTTCCAACAGGACGGTCTGGTGATTTCAGGCCAGCCCGAGAACGACGGATGGCCCGCGCTAACGCTGAAACGGCTTTCTCCTGGCTGATAACCCGCTCGTGTAGCGCGGCTTCCATGTTGAGCAACTTGTCACCTTCATCCTGATGGATTGAGGTGATCGGCACACCGGTCCATTTGGAAACGACTTCATTGATGCATTCCTTATCGACCAAGATTGACCGAGTGTGGGATTTCACATCAAATTTTTCTCGCACAGTTTGCAGATTTTCACGGGCAGTTACTTCTTGTTCACGAAAAAACTGAGCCTTCTCATAGTCTTTTTGTGCAGCCGCATGTTCCATCTGCTCAACAGCCACCCGTATACTCTTGTTGATTTCACCAAACTCATTACTGTCTCCAACCCCGATTAACTTGGCGCAAGCTCCTGCCTCATCCAATAAATCAATCGCTTTGTCTGGTAGAAATCGATCGTTAATGTAACGACTGGATTGATAAACAGCTGCCTGGATCGCTTCCTTGCTGTACTTGACATGATGGAAAGCTTCATACCGTTCTTTCACTCCGTTCAAAACCTGAATGGCCTCATTTTCACTCGGTGGATTAACCTTCACGACCTGAAAACGCCGTTCAAGTGAACGATCTTTTTCGATGTACTTGCGGTACTCGATTGGTGTTGTCGCACCAATGACTCTGATTTCCCCTCGTGACAGTGCGGGTTTGAGAATATTTGCCGCGTCAAGAGAACCTTCGGCAGAACCGGCACCAACCAGAGTGTGTAATTCATCAAGAAACACGATAACGTTAGGATTCTCGGTAAGTTCTTTCATTATCGCTTTGAGACGTTCCTCAAACTGTCCACGATATTTCGTGCCAGCAACGATTAAAGAAATATCGAGCTGAAGCAAGCGTTTGTCAGCCAAAAAGTGCGGCGTGCTTCCACCGGCAATCATTTGAGCTAAGCCCTCAACAATGGCAGTCTTACCTACGCCTGGTTCACCAATCAAAACAGCATTATTCTTGGTTCGTCGACAAAGTACTTGCTGCACGCGCTCCAATTCAACCTCACGTCCTACGAGTGGGTCGAGTTGATTCTTCATAGCTGACTCGGTCAGGTCGCGTGCGAACTCAACCAACAAGGGTGTTTCCTTAACACGTGTGACCTTTGTCTTTTCATTAAGCAGCTGCACGATATCTTCCCGGACACTGTCAAGACGCATGCCCTTCTCAATTAGTCGTGTCGCGGCCACCGACTGTTGCTCTCGCAAAAGGCCTAACAGTAAATGTTCGGTGCCGATATAGTTATGCAGCAAGCGATCTGCTTCATCCGCAGCATGACGCAACACCTTTTTCGTCTCATCGCTGAACGGAATTTCAACCGAAGTTGAAACCTTCTCTCGTGGAATTTTCGTACTGGTCTCGATATCTTTTCGAATAGTCTCGAGGGAAAGGTGAGATCGAGCAAAAATCCGGCTGGTCAGCCCTTTGCCTTCACGGATTAGACCTAGCAAAAGATGCTCAGTCCCGATGGACACACTCCCAAGTTGACTAGCCTCATAGCGAGCAAAAAATAATACGCGCCTGGCTCGCTCGGTATAACGTTCGAACATCTAAATCTATCCGTGAGAAGAATCAATCTGACCGTAGTTCGGTCATTGAATAACAATTATACGGCAACTCTACCTTAAGCAAAGGTAGGCGCCTACTATAAACAGTTACCGGTAATCCCCAATCTTTTACAGTCACAAACGCATCGTCTAATCACAAGTTCACGACCGCAAGCTCAAATGGCCCTCGGCGAGTTTCATTACCCGGTCACATGAACTCGCCAGACGTAGGTTGTGAGTAGCAATTACCGACGTAAGCTGATGCTCGCGGTGCATCTCCCGTAATAATTCGTGAAGACTCAACGCTGTCGCCTCGTCGAGATCACCAGTCGGTTCATCAGCCAACAAGACGGTCGGTCGCATAATGAGCGCGCGCGCGAGCGCTACTCTCTGCTGCTCACCTCCAGATAGCATACCTGGACGATGGTCGAGTCGCTCCCCTAGGCCGACTCGGTGAAGCAGTTCCTCCGCGCGTGGTCGAGCTTCATCCAGTGCTACCCGTGCAAGTCGCAGCGGCATTTCCGTATTCTCAAGCGCGGTAAATTCAGGTAACAAGTGATGAAATTGGAAGACAAAACCAAGGTGATAGTGGCGAAAACGAACCCGCTCGGCATCCGACAGGGTAGTCAATATGCTGCCCCCAATACTAATTATTCCGTCATCAACGGAATCAAGGCCTCCAAGCACTTGCAGCAACGTGCTCTTCCCAACTCCTGAAGCTCCTACGACCGCGACCATCTCCCCTTGCTCTACGTGTAACGTAAGTCCACGCAAAATATGAAGCGGCCCAAGCTGGGACGGATATGACTTAGATAGTTGGGTTACCTCAATCAACGCCATTACATCACTGGTAGCGAAGCGCCTGAGCCGGGTCGACACGAGCCGCTTGCCGAGATGGATAGATAGTCGCCAAGAAACAAACCAACACTGCAGCGACTATTACAACCATAAAGTCAAGAGTCTCCAGCGTAAACGGCACGTATGCAACTTGATAAACATCAGTTGGCAACTGGATCACCTGATAGTGGTCTAGGACCTGAATAACACCGAGGCCACCTAGTGCGCCAACCACGGTACCAAACAATCCGACAATTACTCCCTGCAACATAAAGATAGTCGTAATGCTCCGTGACGTAGCACCCATGGTCTTAAGAATCGCGATGTCACGACTCTTTTCCATAACAAGTAAGATTAGTGAAGCGACAATATTCAGCGCAGCAACCATAACGATTAATCCAATAGTGATCGAGATCGCCATTTTCTCCAGCCATAAAGCAGAAAACAGTGACCTGTTGATCTCCGACCAATCTTGAGTCAAATAGTCAGGTCCTAACATTTCGGTAATTGTGCGGGCGATCTGAGATGCTGCGTACATATCTTGAACCTTTAACTCAATAAAGTCAGGACCATCCCTAGCAAATAATCTCTGCGCCACAGCAAGTGACACGTAACCATAGCCCGTATCAAATTCGTGAAGACCCAAGTTGTACACACCCACCACTCGAAACCGTCGCGCGTTAGGCATGATGCCCATCGGAGACAACGTGCCTTGCGGCGTGAGCACTGTCACCTCGTCACCCACGAATGCTCCCAACTGCAAAGCCAAGCCTTCACCAATTACCATCCCAGCCAGATTGCCTGTCCCTGAATCGCTAAGCGCATCAAAACTGCCTTCCTGAATCGCCTCGGCCACCTCGGTCACAGTTCGTTCTAGTTTAGGTACAACGCCTTTAACGGTGATGAAGAACTCACCAACATCAGTCTTCACTAGCGCCTTTCCTAGCAGTACCGGTGCAGCCGCCTCCACATTAGGAACAGCCCGGAGACGCTCAATCTCTAGCTCATACTCTGCCAACGCTGCCTCATCACCAAGTTTCCACACGTAGACGTGGGCAGTCGATCCTACGATGCGCTCTCGCAACTCCTGCTGCAAACCGGTCATTAACGCAAGGGCAATGAGAAGAGCCATAACTCCCACAGAAACGCCTGCAGTGGAAATAACTGAGATGAGAGAAATAAACGCTTGCTTACGGCGAGCGAGCAAATATCGCAAGGCGATGTAGAGCTCGAAAGGTGGGGTCATTCGTTCTCAGCCGCGTTAATCGACTCTGCCTTTGGTTTCATAAGTGGAAAAAGGATCACGTCTCGAATTGAATGACTGTCAGTAAGCAACATCACAAGTCGATCAATACCTAGACCGTTACCAGCCGTAGGTGGCAAACCGTACTCAAGAGCGCGTAGATAGTCTTCATCCATCACATGCGCCTCAACGTCACCCTGCCGTCGTTCTAAACGCTGATCCTCGAAACGCCGTCGCTGCTCCGCCGGGTCATTCAATTCACTGAATCCATTGGCAATTTCTAGCCCGCCTGCATATAACTCAAAGCGTTCAACAGTCTCTGGATCACCAGGAGTTTGCTTCGACAGCGGCGAAATCTCAGTTGGAAAATCGTACACAAACGTAGGTTGAATGAGACGAGGTTCGCAGAGCTTCTCAAATATGCCTAATACAATCTTTCCAGCACCAGCACCTGACGGCACCTCAAGTCCAAGCCGGGCCGCCAAGGCAGCAGCTTCCTCACGCACACGGAGGGCACTCTCTCCAACAGATTCACCCAACTTCTCTTCGGCGGCCTCTCGAACCGTCTCTCTTAAAGATAATCGCCTGAACGGAGGCGCAAAGGAGATGGTATCTTTGCCAAACGTGACGTCCGAAGAACCAGTCGCCGCACGCGTTACGCTTTCTAGCATTTCTTCAGTCAGCGACATCATCTCCTCGTAATCGCTGAAGGCCTGGTAGAACTCTAGCATCGTAAACTCTGGATTGTGCTGAGTCGACACCCCTTCGTTTCGAAAATTACGATTAATTTCATACACGCGCTCAACACCACCCACTACGAGGCGCTTCAGATAAAGCTCCGGCGCAATACGTAGATAGAGATCCATGTCTAACGCATTGTGATGGGTGATGAACGGTCGTGCGAGTGCTCCACCCGCAACTCCATGCATCATCGGAGTTTCAACCTCCAAATAACGACGCTCATTTAAGAATGTCCGGAGGGCAACCAAGATTTGGCTACGCACCTCAAATACATGTCTGGAATCTGGATTGACAATGAAATCAAGGTAGCGCTGACGATAGCGAGTCTCGACATCACTTAAGCCATGCCATTTTTCTGGAAGTGGAATCAGGCATTTCGCTAGAAATTCTAGTCGTGAAGCCCAGATGGTCAGCTCCTTTGTGCGGGTGCGGAAGATACGCCCCTCAACCCCTAGGAGATCTCCGAAATCCAACAGTTTAAATAACGAAAAATCGTCTTCGCTTAGCCCATCTTCCCGAATATACACTTGGATGCGAGCCTTGCCATCAAACAGTTCGAGGAAATTTGCCTTTCCAAAGCTGCGCATCGCTACAATCCGACCAGTCGTAATAGTTGTCTTGGCGGCAACCTCAAGTGTCTCGCCACTTTCCTCCTGATAGGTTTTAACGAGGCAATCGATCGTGTCGGTGTACCGGAACGAGTGAGGATATAAAGCGCGGCCAAGGCGACCAATTTCCTCGAGATTCGTCCGACGCTGAATAAGTTGGTCTGATTCTTGACTCATTTCATTACGCCACGCCGTTATCACTCGGTGTCAAGAGGAACAGCCGTCGCCAACTGCCGGAGCTATGATGGTTGCTGGTTCGTCTCGCTCTAACTTAATTCTAATATCATCAAGCACACCATTAATGAATCCTACGGAGTCATCAGCGCTAAATGTACGGGCAAGTTCTAGCGCTTCGTTGATCACCACAGGCTTGGGAGTTTCACTAGTATAGAGAAATTCGAACACGGCCATACGCAGAATCAATCGATCGAGCAACACTAACCGTGAGGGACGCCAATGCTCTACACTTCTCGCAATCAATGGATCGATTTCATCGAGATGCTCAATTGTCCCCTCAGCTAACAGCGAGGCAAAGGGTCTCTCGCTCTCTGGAGTTGGCTTAGTTGACCAGAATGTTTTTAGAGCAGTCGCTACCTTCAGGTGAGTGATTTCGCATTGGTACAACACCTGCAACGCCAGTTCTCGACTGCGATGGCGTTTTTGGTGCCCTGCGCCTGTTACCATCATCCGCACTATTCCTCGTCTAACGATCCCGGTAAAAATAGCCCAGCCGAAAACTCCACCATGTCCACTGCGGCAAGTGCTGCTTCTCTACCCTTGTTTTCCTTAGGGGCTTCATCTGAGCGCGCTAGAGCTTCTTCTATGGAATTCGTCGTAAGCACACCGAACGTCATCGGAATGCCGGTCTCTGAAGAAGCCACTGTAATTCCATGTGCTACAGCGGACGCAATGAAATCAAAATGTGACGTTTCACCGCGAATCAAACAGCCTAAACACACCACCCCTGAAAATCCTCCGCTCTCCGCCACCTGACGCGCTGCAAATGGAAGTTCAAATGCACCTGGCACCAAGTAGATCTCTATTCTGTCCGACAGCACACCAGACTCCACCAAAGCGTCGAGAGCACCTTGACGTAAGCGGTCGGTGATTTCTTCGTGATAACGCGACACCACCAGCGCAAAACGATGGGTTCTGGCGCCAGTCGGACGACCAGATTCTCCACGCGGTTCGGTATTAGTTTTGTTACGTGTCATGAGTTCAACACCCTACTGCCCCTTAAACCTAGGCTTACGTTTTTCAAGGAAGGCCTGAGTACCTTCCCGCATATCCTCAGTGGAGGCAACCAGCCCAAAAAGTGTCGCTTCGTAATCCACCGCTTTTTCAAATGGCATGTTGAGACCGGAGTTGACTGCATTGAGAATATACTCAATTGCCACAGGAGCCTTCGTCCCGAGGTGGTGTGCAAGTGCCAGCGCTTTGTCGAGCAACTCGTCAGACGGCAGAACCTGATTTACGAGACCAATCCGCCATGCCTCACGTGCGTCAATGTGTTCACCGGTCAAAAGCAATTCAAGAGCCCGACCTTTACCTACCAAACGAGGCAAACGCTGAGACCCTGCATATCCTGGGATAAGGCCGAGTTCGATCTCTGGTTGTCCAATTTTCGCAGTTTCCGCAGCCAGTCTAATCGTGCAGGCCATTGCCAACTCGCATCCACCACCCAAGGCATATCCATTAATTGCAGCGATGACTGGCTTCCCAAGATTCTCTACCAGGTCAAAGATTTGTTGCCCACGTCTCGCATGATTTCGGCCACTAACTGGTGTCTGTACCGCCAGTTCCTTAATATCGGCTCCTGCCACGAATGCCTTCTCACCTGCCCCAGTCAACACTACACATCGAATCGTCGCGTCATCTCTTAACTCACGTAAGACTTGGCTGAATTCGTCTAGGGTCTCACTGTTTAAAGCATTGAGCACCTTCGGACGGTTGAAAGTGACCAAGGCAACCGGTTCGTCGCGCTCGACCAGCAAGTTTTTAAAAGTCATTCGAATTTCGTAACGGGCCATATCGACCCGTCATCCAAGCTACATACTGCAAACACGGCAACGTCCATGATGTCGTGTATATCGAAAGGCAGTGTTAGAAATGCTAACTGCTCACAAATTATCAGAAACCGCCTGCTGCTGAAGTCTCACATTGGCAATTGAGACCCGCCTATGAGTGAACTATTTTTCCCGCTCGTCTTCCTTTAATTATACTCCACGCCCAAAGCAGTACAACCGCGCAAGTCGCACCGACCGCATCAAACAATACATCGGCAATTTCAGGTGAACGCCCCGGCACGAAACTCTGATGAAACTCATCGCTACAGCCATACAACGTGGCGAGGAGAGAGGCCAACGTCGCCATTGGGCCCGTGACCAACTGCCATTGCGCGTTCGATAATCCTCGGAGTAGCAACGCGCCCAATAATGCGTACGTCAATCCGTGCAGGAGCTTGTCTGAGATATTAGCAGTGGACGACGGTAGGGTGGAGAGAGACGAAACACCAAAAATTACGGCCATTAATAAACAGGCCGGACCCCAGAGATAAACAAAACGAACAATTGGATATTCGCGGGGCCGCGAAAACGGATTGTTTTTTACACGCATACACTTGAAGCGCTCAATTACCACGGAACCGCATACATCATCCATCCAAGCACGATCGCTGACAGCACAAAGCTGGCAAACAAAGTGCCACCCAACCTTAGTTGTTCGCCTGGGTTTTCGCGCATGATTACAGCGAAGACTAGAGATACAAACATCGAAAACAGAACAAGTAATCCGAAGTGACTGGCCAAATTCCTATTTTCTCCCCATAGCAATATCGTACACATCAATCATCACTAGGAAATTCAGGAGTCCTGATGTGATGAGAAAGGTATTGCCATATTCATACGTGCTAATTGCCACTCGACCAACACCCCATTCAGCTAGTCGCGCAATCACATACGCTGCTCCGATACCCATATCAGCAATCGATGCTAAAGCCACAAGGGGCTGAGATGGTTCAAAAGGGAAAATCCGTCCACCTAGCAGTAAACCGATCGCAAACATAAGCGACAAAGCGGTAAACAGAATGACGCCGTTCCGCGTACGCTGTAACCACAAGTGACCAGCACCGGGCACGAACCACGCGAGAATGCACAACAACACAGCATTAGGCTTCCCTATCGTCGACGGGCGGACCTTCTGGCGTTTACGCAACAGTTGCTCTCCTGTCTCTACAACTCATGAAAATGTGTGAGTTGCTTAAACGCGACGAATCGACGTTCGATTTCATCTTGAGTTAGTCGTAACAGGCGATCTAATCCGAAATCCTCAACCGAAAAGGAGGCCATCGCACTACCCGCAATGATCGCTTGAGCCAATACAACGTCCGTTGTCTTCTCAAACCCCGCTAAATAACCAACAAACCCTCCTGCAAAAGTATCGCCAGCACCCGTCGGGTCACAGACCTTTTCTAGTGGCATACCAGGTACCGCGAAAAATCCGTCCGTACCAGCCATCAATGCCCCATACTCACCACGTTTGATAATCACTATCGTTGGACCAAGATTTTTGATACCACGGGCTGCCTTAACAAGATTCGATTCGCCGCTCAGTTGCCGAGCTTCTTCATCGTTAATGATAAGAATGTCGACCCGTTTAAGCACCTGCCGCAGTTCCTTGGGATTACCCTCGATCCAGTAGTTCATCGTATCCGCCGCTACGAGACGTGGTTTCTTCACCTGGTCGAGTACTTCGAGTTGCAGGGACGGATGAATGTTTCCAAGGAATACGAACGGAGACGACCGGTAAACTTCTGGAACTACGGGTCGAAAATCTTCAAAAACATTGAGGTGCGTATAAATCGTCTCGCGTGAATTAAGATCAGCGCTATATTCACCTTTCCAGCGAAATGTCTCACCTGGCACACGTTTCAACCCGCTTAGATCAATACGTCGTCCGTCGAAAAGGCGCATGTGAGACTCTTGAAAATCGTCACCCACAACCGCAACGATCCCCACGTCAGTAAAAAACGATGCGGCTAAACTAAAATACGTTGCTGCACCGCCGACAACCCGTGAAACTTCTCCATACGGGTTCGTGATGGAATCAAATGCGACTGAACCAACTGCAAGAATTTGTGCCATAGAGTCCTTATGAAATTTAATTGGATAAATATTTGCCAATCAATGGCCAGAGTTCCTGGCGCGTACTAGCAGACATCGCCTCCTGTCTGGTAATAATGGATGTTGCAAGGGCGGTCGCACATTCGCAAGGTCGTGCGCATGGCAGTCTAGCAACCACATCGCTGATCACCTGCTGTGCAGACACCGCATTCTGAGTTAAGTTCTTAACGATCATTTCGACCGTCACTTCGTCATGCGTGGGATGCCAGCAGTCATAATCCGTAACTAGCGCTAGGGTCGCATAGCAAATTTCTGCTTCACGGGCGAGTTTGGCTTCCTGCAAATTCGTCATGCCGATAATGTCGAATCCCCATGACTGGTATAGCTTAGACTCTGCCAACGTCGAAAATTGGGGGCCTTCTATGCAAACGTAGGTGCCACCACGATGGGCACGCACACCCAGCGCATTCGCTGCCTCGAAGGCTAGTCCACTGAGTGTCTGACAGAGTGGACGAGCAAATCCAACATGGGCAACCACACCGCGACCGAAAAATGTGCTGATGCGTCCACGAGTGCGGTCGATGAACTGGTCTGGCACTACGATATCCAGTGGACGATACACCTCCTGCAAGCTTCCCACCGCACTTGCTGACAGTATCCATTCGACACCAAGGGTTTTGAAACCAAAAATATTGGCTCGGAAATTGAGCTCGGAGGGCAAGATGCTATGTCCACTTCCATGACGAGCTAGAAAGGCTACCCGGCGCCCACGCAGCGATCCCGTAACATAGGGGCCCGATGGTTCACCAAATGGTGTTTTAACAATGATCTCCTCACGAGCAGTCAAAGCCTCCATGTCATATAAACCACTGCCGCCGATGATACCAATTTGAATATCCATAAGGCTCCAGCACCAATAATTAAGTGTTCTTGACCTATAACGTAGAATCGGCCGCCGGTCTTACCATTGAATCCATCCCATACAGGAACAAGATTTCGTCATCCTCTTTGCGGCCCTTCCATCAATTCCACAAGCACCCCATGAACACTGGATGGATGTATGAACGCAACGAGTGAACCATCCTGACCTTGGCGCGGCACCTCATCAATCAAACGTACACCACGTGCTCGGAGTTGCTCCAAGGTATCGCTCAGATTGTCAACACGAAACGTGATGTGGTGTAAACCCGGGCCGCGTGACACCAAGAATCGTCCGATCGGTGAATCGTCTTCTGTAGCTTCCAAAAATTCAAGCTCCGCCTCACCAGCCGATACCATGTGTGTCCGAACCTGCTGCGAAGAAACTGTCTCGGATAACGACACTTCAAGACCCAGTTCGTCCCGATAGAATCGTAAAGCTTCGTCGATATCCCTTACGGCGATGCCAACGTGTGTCAACGTCGCTTTCATACAGTTCTACTCTCCTTTCCGCAGGGTGTGTTCCAAGATCGTTTCCACCGCTGTATACGGATCTAATTCTCGCCGAGAAAGGCTTTCGAGAATTTCATTAAACTCTCCTGATCTCAAGACATCACCCGTTTCGATCTCTCGACGAAAGTGCTGTTGCAGAAGCTGCCACAAGCCGAGACGATCGCGATTACGACGGCGCTGAGATTGGAGAGGGCTAGTTTCAGCATGAAACTGATTAATGGCTTCTCGTAGCAAGTCGATGCCATCCCCAGTCGTCGCTTGGGTTAGCAAGACCGGTGGTCGCCACGTCTTGGACTCGTCAAGCTGCATTTCAAGCATAGTCTCAATTTCAGCGACAGCCTGCTGTGCGCCAGTGTGGTCAGCCTTATTCACAACGAAGATGTCACCAATTTCCATAAGGCCAGCCTTGAGCGCCTGCACATCATCGCCAAGACCAGGAATCGTAATCACTACGGAAATATCAGCAACACGACTAATTTCAACTTCGGCCTGACCAACCCCAACCGTTTCAATTAATACAATGTCATAGCCTGCCGCATCAAGTACCACAACGGCATCACGAGTGGCGATAGCCAGACCTCCAAGTTGACCGCGTGTTGCCATACTACGAACGAAGACACCAGTATCACCAACATGAGCCTGCATCCGTACCCGGTCCCCAAGAATCGCCCCACCACTTAATGGACTGGTGGGATCAACCGCAACAACGCCAACATGGTGACCATTCCCCCGCAACAACGCGATAAGTCGATCGACAACCGTACTCTTACCAACGCCCGGCGCTCCAGTCACACCGATTACGAACGCTCGTCCAGCACGTCCGTAAAGTGCCTTGATCAATGAAATCCCGTCAGGCGATCCCGTTTCGATAAGCGAAATGCCACGCCCGACAGCGTGCCTGTCTCTCTGAAGAATGCGCTCTACAAGGGCTTGCTCAACACTTGGAGTCATCAACCACCGAAAATTTGGCCACTAAGATCTGGGCTGTATTGTGTTCGCTGTTGATATTTCTGATGGACAATTCGGCAAAACTGTATCACACGCTCGAACACCCCCACGGTAGCCATACCAATCAAGACAGGCACCTGCACAAGAATACTTTGAGCCTTGTCGGTGAAGGTCTACACTTATACTAAGCGTTACCACGGGTGCCTTTACTCGCCCAACGAAGGAGCAATCGTATGATTGGACGAACTATTCTTTTCCTAACCACCTTTATTGTTGTGCTTGGCGCCTCACCAGCCTTTAGCCAAGACCGCATCTTCACAGCAGAAGCCGGCATGGTATTTCACCCAATTCAGCCAGACAAAACTGAAGACTTTGAGATGGTTCTAGGACGAGTACGTGATGCCTTGCATGAGAGTGAAAGCGCATTACGCCGTAATCAGGCTGAAAATTGGAAGGTCTATCAAGCGATTGAACCAGGCCCGCAAGAGTCAGTTCTGTATATTTTCGTCATTGACCCTGCGCTCGAAGAAGCGGACTACACGATTGGTAATATCCTACGAGAAGAATTACCACTTGAAGCACAGGCCTTGTACGAAACGTTTGCGTCGTGCTACGCCTATAGTCCAAGCATGATTAATATGCGATTGGCCTCGGATTTCAACGAATCCGCGAGGAGTGATGGAACCAGTCAAGAATAAGGAACAGGCCATGACCAAGTTGGGCTCACCAATCAGAAATCGTTGCCAACTGGCAATACTCATAGGCTTCCTGGTGTGCCTATCCACGGTGTTCCAACCCGCAACAACCTATGCTGATGTCACACTCTTCACCGGGGTAAATAACACAACCGCAAACCGCCCGACTAGCGGTTTTGCCATCGGGATGCTATTTATGAGGCTCGTAGGCTTCGAGCTGGAATATGCGAGCGCACTGGAGGACCCTGCCCTTGGAGCTCCGTTACTGAGAACAGGTATGGCGAATGTTGTGGTTGAAACTCCCACCGCAGTCAAGGGGTTCAAGTTCTACGGTACAACTGGTATTGGAATCTACCGAGAAAAATTTGTCAGCTCGAGATTTAACCAGCTCGGCCTAAACATCGGCGGTGGCATCAAAATGACTCTGGCTGGGCCGTTTCGGGTACGGGTCGACTATCGAATCTTCAGATTACGGGGTTCGCCACAGGAATCCGACCCCAAGCGACTTTATGTTGGGTTAAATGCAGCCTTTTGAAACCAGCCGCCCAGCCTATTTCATGGGCAAAGACACTCGGAACAGCCTCAACAGAGCACGCGAGGTTCTACAGTCGAAAAAACCTGCATTGCTAACAATGCAACCCTTACATACTGCATCGACAGTTCACCCTACGCGGTAAACTTGAACACGCTAAATCTACCGAGTGACCGTGATACCAATTATCGGTAGTCAGCTAAATCATAGCGATTAAAAACTCACTGCACTGGGTCAATTTCCGAAGCACTATAACCAGCGGCTGCGGCACTATAAATATCGTACAGACGCTGCGCTTCTTCTTGCCCATACGCCTCAAGGAGAATATTCGAAACGGTGTAATCTGCTTGTGGCACCGGCGGATCGATAATCGCGAGATAAATCACGCTGCCATCTGCTTGTGCGGGTAACTTATATATTTTCCAACTATCCGCCTGACGTCGCTTGGCTGAGTCGTCGCTGTTTTGAAGGCCTTCCTTCACCCTGTCCATCACCATTTCAAAATCGCCAGTACTCCCGGCCCTAATGATGTTTTGAATGAATCCTCCATTATTGAATGTCAACGCAGAATTTTGCGCCTGCGCTACCGCAAGGCCCTGCATCCCAAACAGAACGATTATTGCTGTCAAAGCTCCGACCCAGACAAATCGACTAAACCAGATCGAAGAAAACCTTAATAAACCCATTCCCAAACCTCCTTGAATCAAAAGCGCTTACTTTACCGTATTGTTCCACTAAACGAAAACACTCATTATCTCATTCGCGACCAGCATTCCCTGCCTGGTAAGCCGCAGTCGCCGATTTTCCTCCACTAGAACTCCGACGTCAAGAAAAGGCCTCAAAGCCGAGCCATACTGTCCCCGGACGTCAATCCCGTAACGCGTCTCTACTATATCTAAGTCCACCCCATCCACGAGTCGTAATCCCATGATTAATGCGTCCGACCAACACTCTTCCACCGACCTCATCCGTTGATCAGCGCGGACTTCGACTCCATTTTTGGCCTTAACAACGTAATCATCAACACTGGACACATTATGCCACCTCAGATTGCCGCGGGTTGAGTGAGCACCACAACCAAATCCAATCCAAGCCCCATCAGTCCAGTACTTCAGATTATGCTGTGAGCGCTTCCCTGGACGAGCTACGTTCGAAATCTCATACTGATGATACCCTGCCCCTTCGAAACGTTCCATCGCATCCAGATACATATCTGCTGCATCATCATCCGGCACACGAGACCAAGCTTGTCTGGCCATCTGAGCTTGCAGTGGTGCACTTGAATACAACTCAAGTAAATAGAGTGACACGTGGTCAGGAGCCAAAGCGAGCGCGGCATCAACGGATGTTTTCCACTCTACAAGCGTTTGCCCTGGCAACCACATCATGAGATCAAGGCTTAGATTATCAAAACCTTCTCTGCGAGCTGTTCGAAACACGCGCTCCGCGTCAGACGCTGTGTGGGCTCGATCTAACCGAGCGAGTTCTTCATTAAGAAAAGACTGCACCCCTATACTCAGCCGCGTAATACCAGCCTGGCGATAACCAGCCAATCGTTCTATCGTCAACGACTCGGGGTTCGCCTCCAATGAGATTTCCGTGCCGCTCGCTAGATTAAATGAGTCCCGACAGGCAGCCACGAGCCGACCTACCTCCTCAGGTAACAACAAGGACGGGGTGCCACCACCGAAGTGCACCGAGTCAACGGAAGAACCATCAGCCATCTTTCGAACTTCAAGTTCGATTGCTGTTAGGTACGACTCTTTAAGCGACTCATTAAATAAGATTCGATTGAAATTGCAATAGTTGCAAATGGCACTACAGAACGGGATGTGCAGGTACAGACCTAGTTCGTCACTTGCTGTAATCCTCGCCGCCGTTGGTAAGCTTTCAATTGAGCACGTCTCCGCACTCACGACGTCCCTGCCTTGCCACCAGACCATTTCAAATCGGCTTTGCCATCACGCAGTCTAGCCTTGAGTTGGCCACCAGCCCGTCGCCGAGTTACTCGAGTGGGCAGTACGGACGCCCCGCGACGCTTCCATAGTAGGAGAAGATCATCTGATGTCGCTGGCCCGTGTTCAGAGTCCCAGAATCGATAATCTGCTCCAGAAAACTCAAGAAACTCACACATTTCATGCAATCTTGAGTGCATTCGGAAGCCGACTCGCTCAATGAGCGCTTGGTCCAAGCGTTCATCTTCCTGTTCAGGATGATCTTCGTAATTAGAGGTAAAAATGGTCGGTCGTCGATCATTGTAACGTGTGTTAACTATTAAGTTTAGCGTCTCGTCGACCCATTCTGACGTCTTCTCAGAACCAAGGTCGTCCAACACCAATAGTTCAGCCTCGATTACCGGTCGCAAGACGTCGGTCTCCGTCGTGCGAACCACTGGATTGTAAGTACTGCGGATCATCCGTAACAATTCGCGGGTGTCGAAAAACAACGCCCGGGCGCCGCACTTCTGGACAACATGTTTCAAGATCGCAACAGCAAGATGAGTCTTGCCAATTCCTGGTGGGCCAATAAAAAAAAGTCCTCGATCGACAACCGGAAACTTCTCCGCAAACGCACGACTGCGAGTCACAGCTTTGTGTAATTTCTCATTAGGATAGGTTACAAATCCACCCAGATTGCAACCTTGATAGCGAGGCGGAATGCGTGCGTCGCGAAGAAGCTTGTCGGCTAAAGCGTCTCGCCAACATTCACATCGCACAACATGATGGGTACCATCGTCCTCGATCGGTTTCCACCCAGAACCACCACAGTACTCACAGGACATCGTTTTATTAACCACACTTGAAATGACGGTGAACCACAACCAACTACCGCAGTTCCCTAAGCCGCACATTGTACTGCAGAGTAAAAGCAGTCAGAAGAAAAATGATCAAAAATTGGTGGGAGAGCTATCTCTTCGTGGTTGATTCCGATTGAAACTTGACTCTTGACTTTTCTGTTCTTCTTTCCAGTCTTCAGATCAGGATTGATCTCGATTTGAATTTGACTCTTGACTTTCCTGTTCTTCTTTCGTCTCTTCGGAACTTGCAAGTATGAGATCAGTTGGAGACGACTTAACAATGGCAGTTCCGAGGCGTTGTTCCCAGTCGCCGAGACCACGTGTCAGTTCTTGTTTGACATAAGCGACGAACTCGTTCACCTCGGTTTGCATTTGCTCAATTTTGAGACGCATGTTGAGAATAATCTCGACACCAGCCAAATTCACACCAAGCTCTCGAGTCAGCGATAAGATCATTTCAAGTTGCTCAAGGTCCTCCTCCGAATAGAGCCGTGTATTACCATCCGTCCTAGAAGGTTTCAATAACCCTTCACGTTCGTATAAACGGAGGGTCTGAGGATGAATATTATACTTTTGCGCCACGGCGCTAATCATGAAAAGTCCTTTATTTGGAGGTTTTATAGCCATTTTCTTCTGTCTCTTTCATCTTTTAAAAAACCTCTCGCTAGGAAAGCTTGTCGAGTTCTTTCCTCACATTCTCAGGATTTAGTTTGCCAAATTCTTGTAACAACTCCTTAGATCGCTCATCGGCCAAACGAGGTAGCACCAAACGTATTTCAACAATCAGATCACCCTGTGGTCCACCTCCCAGGGAAGGTACACCACGACCACGGAGTCGAAATCGCTGTCCTGATTGCGTACCTGGTGGGATCCGTACGCGACCCGGGCCATCAAAAGTTGGTATTTTAATTTTTGACCCAAGCGCGGCTTCATAAATCGCTATCGGTACGACGAGAAATAAATCGTTGCCGTGACGCTCAAACAGCTCATGCTTCTGCACAGAAATCGTCAAATATAAGTCACCCGCACGACCACCACGGCGCCCAGCGTGTCCGTGTTCAGGTATCCGAATCCGACCACCATCAGCTATGCCTGGTGGCACTCTTACTCTGTTTGTTTCTGTACGAGGAATTACACCTTCACCATTGCAGGTACCACATCCTCTGTGGCGCTTGCGTCCTGAACCGCCACACCCTCTGCAATTCTTTGAAAACACCATGTGACCACGAGCCCAGCGCACATTGCCTGTGCCCTGACACTCAGCACATCGACCTTCAGCCATTCGCAGTATGCCCGCACCGTGACAAACGGTACAACCGCCGAGTCTGGTTATATTCACTGACCGCTCGACTCCACTCATGGATTCCTCAAAGCTGACTGTGACGCCTAGCCTTAGGTCAGCACCATCTTCGGGAACAACCTCCCCTATCTCAGGTTGGGTAAAGACATCCGCAAAGAGGTCGCCAAACGTTGACGCGGCAGATCCCTCAGCAGAAACAGAAAAATCAAAACCTTCAAATTCAAATGAGGGGGAGGACCCAGGCAGATCAGTTATCTCCCCCTGGGTGTCATATCGCTGACGACGCTCTGGATCACTTAAAGTCTCATAGGCCTTGTTCACACGACGGAAATACACCGCCGAGGCCTGATCGCCAGGATTTATACCGGGATGAAACTTTCGTGCTAGGCGCCGGTAGGCACGCTTTACATCCCTAACAGTTGCGCCGCGTTCGAGCCCAAGAATTAGGTAGAAATCCATCGCTCTCGACGGCGGGAGGTTAATCCGCCTTCCTATTTCTTTTCGTCTTCAACCACTTCTGCGTCGATCACGTCACCTTCAAAACTGTCAGCTGCGGCCGACGACTCGCCCGGACCCGCACTGGTATCTTGCCCTCCATCACCAGTGGGTGCCTGTTTATAGAGGGTCTCGGCCGCCGTATGCTGAGCTGCTGTCAGCTGTTCAAGAGCTTGTGTCAGTGATGCTTCCTCGCCACTCTCCAGCGCTTTCTTGACCTCAGCGATTCCTTCCTCCAGTGGTTCACGCTCGGTGCTTGATAATTTATCGCCACTCTTTTTAAGCATCTGTTCGGCACCATAGACGGCTTGGTCAGCCTGGTTACGCCGCTCGATCTCGTCACGCCGAGCCTTATCCTCCTCTGCGTGCAATTCGGCCTCTTTCATCATCCGTTCGACTTCGTCTTTAGCGAGACCACTTGAGGCAGTAATTGTAATGTTCTGCTCCTTACCGGTTGCCTTGTCCTTCGCCGTAACGTTCACAATGCCATTAGCATCGATATCAAAAGTAACCTCGATCTGTGGAACACCTCGTGGGGCAGAAGGCAAGTCGGTTAAATGAAATTCTCCTAATACTCGATTATCGCGGGCAAGTGGTCGTTCACCTTGTAGTACCTTGACCTCTACACTCGTTTGATTGTCAGCTGCGGTTGAGAACGTCTCGCTCTTGCGCGTTGGAATAGTAGTGTTTCGTGTAATCAAGGTGGTGGACACGCCACCTAAGGTTTCGATCCCAAGTGACAATGGTGTTACATCGAGCAACAAAAGATCCTTAACATCACCAGCCAGCACACCTGCCTGAAGAGCTGCGCCGACTGCCACAACCTCATCAGGATTCACACCCTTGTGAGGCTCCTTCCCAAAGAGTTCCTTAACGATCTCCTGCACCCGTGGTACCCGTGTCGACCCACCAACCAAGACGATTTCGTCAATCTTTGAAGTCTCAAGCCCAGCGTCCGCCATGGCCTGTTTCGTGGGCCCAACAGTCCTTTGTAGCAAGTTCTCCACCAACTGTTCGAACTTCGCTCGAGTTAGCTTCATTACCAAGTGTTTTGGACCGGACTGATCGGCCGTAATAAAGGGTAAGTTGATGTCTGTTTCCATCACCGTAGACAATTCCATCTTCGCTTTTTCGGCGGCCTCTTTCAGGCGCTGTAAGGCCATCCGGTCTTTGCTGAGATCGATTCCATCTGACCGCTTAAACTCAGCAACAATCCACTCAATGATGTTTTGATCCAGATTATCCCCACCGAGATGGGTGTCACCGTTAGTCGCCTTAACCTCAACAACCCCCTCCCCGACTTCAAGAATTGAAATATCGAAAGTGCCACCACCGAAATCAAACACCGCAATAGTTTCATCCTTCTTCTTGTCGAGCCCATAGGCAAGGGCTGCTGCCGTGGGTTCATTGACGATCCGCATCACCTCAAGATTGGCAATTTTTCCCGCATCCTTGGTAGCCTGCCGTTGTGCATCGTTAAAATACGCAGGAACTGTGATCACGGCCTGGGTGACTGGTTGTCCGAGATGTTCTTCAGCCGCCTGGCGCAATTTTTGGAGAATCATTGCAGATATTTGTGGCGGGGTGTGTGGCTCTTCATGACCGACGGTTTTGATACGCACATCACCATTAGTTCCCTCCACGATGGAGTACGGAACCATCTTCATCTCCTCACTAACCTCGTTGGCCTTACGGCCCATAAATCGTTTGATTGAGAACACTGTGTTCTCAGGATTCGTCACAGCTTGGCGCTTCGCAACTTGGCCAACCAGGCGCTCGTTCGAACTGGTGAATGCCACTACCGAAGGTGTTAAGCGTGCACCTTCAGGGTTGGTAACAACGGTAGGTTTACCACCTTCGATCACCGCTACCACCGAATTCGTAGTTCCAAGATCAATTCCGATAATTTTGCTCATGCTTTTCATCACCATCTTTGCCACCAATATTCAATGGCAAAGTCATCTATATAGGCCTATAAAATTAAGATCAATCGTATCTATACAAATATAAAATATGAGTGTAATTATGTCAATTATTTATGAGTGTATATATATCAAAATTATATTCCAGAACAAAAAATGCCCTAAACCTCTATTAAATATAGATTTGTAAGTTGCGTGTTATAATACTGTTGTTGTTTTATTAGGAGTTGAACCCGCCTTGGCACGATACGTTATTAGAATTGCTCGTCAGGCCGGTCTTGTCGCCAGTTTTGTCACCGTGGCAATCCTTGGCGCCACCACTGGGGTGCTCTTTACCTTTGCTGGTGACTTGCCACAAATCTCCGCTCTCGATGACTACGCACCCAATACCATCACTCGCGTTTATGCTCGAAATGGTGAAACCATCGGAGAATTCGCTACGCAGCGACGCGTCGTAATCGATTACGAGAACATCTCCCCTTATTTACGTGACGCGATTGTTGCCGCCGAAGATGCGGGATTCTATAGTCACGTCGGATTGAGTATCTCCCGACTGGCCATAACGATTATTCGAGACGTTGTTCGCGGCGAAATGGCCGGCGCCAGCACCCTTACGCAGCAGCTTGCGCGAAACTTATTTCTTACACAAGAGAAGACCCTGACGCGCAAGATTAAAGAGCTCCTTTTGTCCTTCCAAATTGAGAAGCGATATACGAAGACAGAGATCTTGGCCCTCTACTGTAACCAGATCCTTTTTGGTCATGGGGCCTACGGTGTCGAGGCAGCCTCACGTATGTACTTCAATAAGTCAGCCACGAATCTTGAATTAGAGGAAGCAGCTCTACTGGCCGGAATAATCCAAGCACCTGCAAGACAAAGCCCCTTCGTCAACATTGAACGCGCGACACAACGACGCAATTACGCACTCACCCGAATGGAAGATGAAGAGTTTATCTCCACTGAAGAAGCTGTCACAGCCCGCGCGAAACCAATTAGCGTATTAGATCGAAGACGTGAAAAATCGATTGCACCTTACTTCGTCGAAGAAGTGCGGCAACACCTCGAAGCAAACTACGGTGTCGAGCAACTCTACGAAGAGGGGCTTTCGGTTCACACCTCTTTAAACGTCGAACTGCAAATGGCTGCGAACCGTGCGGTAACCAACGGTCTCCACCGATTGGATAAGCGCCGAGGCTTCAGGAAGCCCACACGGAATCTCGCCAAGGAAGAAATCGCTCTTGACGAATTCGACCACGCCAGATGGAATCAACCAATCAATGCTGACGATCGCATCCCGGCGATTGTAACAGCAGCTGACACCAATCACGTAGCTATACGGTCAGGGAAGTATCAAGGGATCATCGAACGAGAAGGTTTTCGCTGGACACGGCGCCAGGCTGCAAGCCAGCTGCTAGAAGTTGGTGATTTAATTCTTATTCAAGTCATGTCCATTGACGAAAACCTCCAGACACTGACCGCCACACTCGATCAAGAGCCGCTAGCTGAAGCAGCCCTGTTGGCCATCGATAATCGCACTGGAGAGATCCTAGCGATGGTGGGCGGTTACAACTTTGAACGCAGCAAGTTTAATCGGACGGTCCAAGCGTCGCGCCAACTAGGGTCGCTCTTTAAGGCGGTTCTGTACGCTACTGCGATCGACCGTGGCTACACACCAACGTCAATCATTATGGATGAGCCGGTCAGCCTCTCACCCGGGCCTGACCAGCCTGAGTACTCACCGGAAAACTACGACAAGGAGTTTATCGGTCCCGTGACACTCCGTTATGCACTCGAAAAGTCTCGTAATGTTCCTGCTGTCCAAGTTATTGCCGATCTCGGACCTCAACTGGTATCAGATTACGCGACGCGGTTTGGTTTCACATCAGAGATTCCTTCATTTCTTTCCATTGCATTAGGTGCTGGAGAAGCAACATTATTAGAAATCACAAGTGCGTACAGTATATTCCCCAACCTTGGTAAACGTCTTGAACCGTATCAGATTCTCCGCATCACAGATCGTGCTGGTAACCTGCTCGAAGAGAACAGGCCGATGGCGCACGACTCGTTGCCGTCGGATACCGCGTATATCATGACGAGTCTTCTGCGTGGTGTCGTTGAACGAGGCACGGGCCAACAGGCCGCAGGTATCCCTTGGCCTTTAGCCGGTAAGACTGGCACCGTTGATGAATATACAGACGCTTGGTTTGTCGGCTTTGACCCAGAAATTACCGTTGGCGTGTGGGTCGGACATGATGAAAAGCGAACCCTTGGTGACGGCGAGGAGGGGGCACGAGCAGCTCTCCCTATCTGGATAGAGTTCATGCGAGCCCATATCGGCGAGCGGGCAGACGCACCTACCTTCCAACCACCTTCGAATATTGTTTTTCTTTCAGTCGACCGAATGACGGGGAACATCGTAGCGCCATCATCCCCAGACGCCATTCATGAGGCCTTCATTTCTGGAACCGAGCCCGGCATTAATTTTCAACAGTAAGTGTTATTTGCCAGGCTAGTCGTTACCCGCATGGCTGAGTGTTCCGCTGGATTTTTGCATTAAATAGACCTTAATTAGGCCATCAATATCACCATCTAATACGCGGTCCACATTACCCACATCCTCTTTTGTCCTGTGATCTTTCACGAGGCGATAAGGGTGTAACACATAGCTTCGAATCTGACTCCCAAAGGAAATATCCCGTTTTTCGCCGCCGATTTCTTCAAGACGATCTTGCTGCTCTTTTAACTTCAAATCATAAAGACGAGACCGTAATACTTTCATGGCCGCATCACGATTTCGATGTTGCGATCTTTCGTTCTGGCAGGAAACAACAATATTAGTCGGTAGATGCGTAATCCGGACTGCTGAATCCGTAACATTAACATGTTGACCACCAGCCCCGCTTGATCGGTAAGTATCGATTCTCAGCTCTTTATCTTCTATGTCGATCTCAATGTCGTCAGGTAATTCCGGCCAGACAAACACCGAAGCAAATGAAGTATGGCGGCGTGCGGCTTGATCGTATGGGGATATCCGAACTAACCGGTGCACACCAGCTTCAGCTAACATCAATCCATAGGCATAATCGCCAGCAATGGTCAAAGTAGCGCTCTTGATTCCTGCCTCATCACCTGGTTGGAGGTCAATTACTTCACGCTTGAAACCACGCCGTTCAGCCCAACGCAAATACATTCGCAGAAGCATCTCAGCCCAATCTTGGGACTCAGTGCCTCCTGCCCCTGGATGAATCGTGACGATCGCGTTTTTACGATCGTGCTCGCCACCGAGCATTTGCTTAATCTCAGCTGTTTCAACTTGCACCGTCAAATCATCGAGAGCACGAGGCAAATCGTCATCAACGTCTTCACCTTGGGCTGCCCATTCAAGAAAAACTGTCAGATCTTCCGCTCGCTGGCGTAGGGATTGGATTAGCGAGCAGTCGTCCTCTAGGCGTCGCCTGCGTTGAAGCACCTGCTGAGCAATCTCTTGGTCCTTCCAGAAATCTGGCGCAGCAGCTTGACTTTCAACCTTAGCTAATTCCTTTGCAGGTCCGAGTGCGTCAAAGATAGCCCCATAAATCAGTGGCCCGCTTAATCATCTCCTGACAGCGTCTTACTTGCTCATCACGAATCATTACAAAGTCCTCCTATGCACAGAAGAGGGTTTCCGGCTCAGTCGCATTGTTCCAAGAACCAGCAACCCAGCTATACTAAATAAGCTACATAAGTATGCAAACAGGTCGCCAGTACGACCATAGATCGTCTTACCTTGAAGCCATCGCACATCACCCACGACTGTATCACGCGTAAACAGTTCGGTTCGGGCGAGCACTCGACCATAAGGATCTACAATTCCACTTATACCAGTGTTCGCTGACCGCACCAAGTAGCGGCCCTGCTCAACTGCACGCATGGCAGCTTGTGCAAAATGTTGGTGCGGAGCTGAGGATCGGCCAAACCAAGCGTCATTTGTGATGGTAGTTATAAGTTCGCTACCCTCTCCGATGAACTGGTGAATCAGGGCCGGATAAACAACTTCGTAGCAGATCGCTGTGCTTATGCGGTGCCCATCCACGACGAAAGTACTAGGGGTTGTACCTGCAGAAAAATCTGAAACGCTTGCTACCAGTTTATCCGCAAAAAACAGCACCTGACGAAACGGTACGTACTCTCCAAATGGCACCAAATGCATCTTGCGGTACACCCCACCTGACCTCCCATTCTGGTTGACCAAGAAGGCTGCATTGAAATATTGAAAGGTTGGTTCATTTTTAACTTCTTCACTTCCAAAAAGCACATGGACGTTAGCTTCGATCGCCAACTTGCGTACCATCTCACTTCCGGCTACATTTTCCTCAAACACAAATGGCGTAGCCGATTCCGGCCAGACGATTAAACGTGCGCCTTCTGCTGCAACCTTCCGACTTGCTGTTAAGTAGGTTTCCAAGATTGACTGACGCAGTCCAAGGATTCGCTTATCTTTCTGGGCAATGTTGCCCTGCACTATACCGATACGAATACTCGTGCCGTCTCGCGTCAACTTATTATCGGAGAGACGCCAACTGCCCCAGACCACGACTAGAACGAGAGTCAGTGCAGCACAACCAACATTGATCACCCTCTCGCGACCACGAACCAGAACACAATCAACCAGCGCAACGTTGATCATGACTACAAGCCACGACACACCATAAACTCCAACCACACTCGCTATCTGAACAACAGGCAGCACATTAACTTGTGAGTACCCCATTAATGCCCATGGAAATCCGCCAAGTACATATGTACGTCCGAGTTCGGTTGCCACCCAAACGGAAGGAATCACAATCAACCGCAACCAACCTAAACGAGAACTCAACAAGGCGACGGTCAGTGTAAATAACAATGGAAAAACAGAAAGGCCAACAACAAGGAGTCCGTTTACTACAATACCCTGCCATAAATCAAGACCGCCGTAGGTCACCATCACGCCGGTGATCCAGTACAGAGTGCCCGTGAAGTAACCAAAACCTGTCAATAAACCTAGCGCGCACGCCCAGCCCATATCAGGCGAGTTCAATATTACTGTTTGGGATTTACCACTGAGCCGTTCGATAGAACCAAGCCGACCACTTAAAACCAGCAAGAGCGGTGCTAGAGAAACCCATGCGATTACAGAATGGCCGAACTTTGGGAAACTTAACGAAAGCAATACGCCAGAAAGGAGAGCGAGTGAGCCGTCACGAATATACATTGCTAAAACCGGACCAAGAAACAAGAGTTTAATGTGATATCACAATGAAGTATTGCACCAGTGTGTGGAGTCACGAGAAGTGCTGTCAGACGCATACTTCACCAGATTAAATGAAGGCACGTTTCGCCAGCAGCTTAATATCGAGTAATCCAAGCTGGGAATTGTGCTTCTTCAAGACGCCGCCGCATATCGTCTGCTTCTTTTTGATCTAGATTTCGACCGACTCGCACACGATAAAACTCCGCAGGCGCATTAGGTTGAAGTAAGTACGCTGGATAATCGTCACTTCTCAATTGTTCCAGCATCGCTTCAGCATCTTGACGACTACGTACTGCCGTAACTTGGACCGTAAATCCAACTTTTACTGATTCCAAGGATGAGCTTGCAAGAGGTGGCTGCTGAGTAATGATTGGCTCGGCTTCACTTGGCAGCGCTTCCTCAATCAGATCGGAATCTGGATTCACAGATTCCTGCATCACGTCTGGACTGGTAAGACGTCCAGGGTAGCTCAAATCGTCCATCTGTACGGTCTCATCTTCAGGCAAAACAACCTCAGGAGCCACTTCAAATTCCCCGACAAGGTCCTCTTCCATGACATCGGCAGGTGGTACTTCTGAGCTCAAGCCTGGCAACTCCTGTGCACCACGCCCAACCATTACACCTAAAAGAAAAGTAACGACCAAGAGAACGGTCGTCGCCATGAAAATGAAAACGAGTGTCTTACCGTTCAGTGAGATTTCGTGAAATCCATCGTCCGACATAGAAACCGTTCCTGACGATTATTTGTCATCCTTTTTCGGGGTAAGTAAATGTATTAATTCCATGGGAAGCGGAAACACAATGGTCGAATTCTTTTCAGAAGCTATCTCAGTAAGTGTTTGAAGATATCGTAAAGTAATAGCGGCCGGTTCCGTGGAGATAATCCGTGCTGCCTGTGATAGCTTTTCTGAGGCACTATACTCACCATCAGCGTGTATGATTTTAGCACGTTTCTCGCGCTCAGCCTCTGCCTGCCTAGCCATGGCGCGTTGCATGTCAGGCGGTAGATCAACATGCTTTACTTCAACTGCCGACACCTTAATGCCCCATGGATCTGTATGCTGATCTAGAATCTTTTGGAGGTTTTGGTTAAGTTGCTCGCGTTCGGAAAGCAGTCCATCAAGTTCTACCTGCCCGAGAACACTCCGCAGTGTCGTCTGAGCCAACTGCGATGTTGCGTAATGAAAATTCTCAACTTCGACAATAGCCCGTTGAGGCTCCATGACTCGAAAATAAACTACAGCGTTGACTTTCACAGACACGTTATCTCTGGTAATCACATCCTGAGGCGGAACATCCATAACGATAGTTCGCAGACTGACGCGAACAATCCGATCAATAGGAGCAAACACAAGAATAACTCCAGGCCCCTTCGTTTGCTGTAGGAGCTTACCGAGGCGGAAGATCACACCACGTTCATACTCATTAAGAATCTTGACTGAACTAATGAGATAGAGGCCGACAATCAAAAAGAAAATCATCGCTTCATTCATCGGTTATCTCCTTCATGTGACACTGTAGCGAAACGTTGAACTATCAAGGTCAATCCGGTGACATCCACAATAGTAATTGTTTCTCCAACTGAAATCGATTCCTCGGCTGTTGCCGTCCAAATCTCACCACGCGCTGAGACCTTCCCTGTTCCCCCAGGCTCAATGGCAGTTAACGTACAGCCAACCTTATTAAGCATCCCGCTCGACCCAGTTACAGACCGCTCTCGTTGAATCCTCACCACCAGCCTAGCCAATAACAGCATAATTGTCGCGAGTGCAAGGGTCACGGGGATTATAAAATTCAATCCTACTTGTAATTCTGGCATCGGTGAATCGATGAGTATCAACGATCCAAGCATTAAACTGACAATGCCTCCCGCAGCCAATAGACCAAAACTTGTCGACACCATTTCTAAGGCGAACAAAGTCAGACCGAACACCATGAGCAGCACACCCGCTATATTGACCGGAAGAATCTGAAAAGCAAAGAAGGCCAACAAGAGAGATAGTCCTCCAACAACCCCTGGCACGACTGCGCCAGGACTCCACAACTCAATTGTTAAGCCAAGTGTTCCTAAACTGAATAATAAGTAGGCTATCTCGGGACGAGCGATCGCACTCAAAACATTTTGGCGCCATGTCATCTCCAAACGCTCGATGCGCGCTCCAGCAGTATGCACTAATGTGTTTTCACCATTGAACCGTGACACAGTTTGACCATCTAATTGTGCGAGGAGATCCTCAAGATCAACCGCTATAAGATCGATTAATGGAGGCTCGGCAGACAGAGCTTCCTCCTCAGTGAAGGCCTTACTTTCAGTGACAGCCGTTTCTGACAACTCCACGTTTCGATGACGCTGCGTAGCAAGGGAACGGGCAAAGGCTGACAAATCTTCTGTCGCTTTTTGAGATGTCGTTTCGTCCATCTGTTGCCCACTACCAGAAACAGGATGGGCTGCACCTATATGCGTACCAGGTGCCATGGCAGCAACGTCGGCTGCCAGCGTAATGAGAAAGCCTGCCGATGCCGCCCGTGCCCCACTTGGCGATACGTAAACAACCACCGGTGTTCTTGAAGTAATCATGCTTGACGTAATCGTCCGAGTAGATTCCACAAGACCACCCGGCGTACGCAAGATAAAAACTATGAGTTCGACATCTTCATTATCAGCACGAGCGATAGTCTGCAGCATAAATTCAGCAGAAACTGGATGAATAATCGCATCAACTTCGGCAACGTAAACAGTGGGAATCCGATCTTGGACTCGCGATGAAAACTCAGCTTGCGTTGAGGCGGGAACAACGATAGTCAGGATTACCGTTATGCCCCATAGTATGAGGCGGCTACTAACGTACCGGTTGAGCAGAATAGGCATTCATGCCTCATGACTCAAACAAGACCACCAAAGACCAGAACGCTTACCAGAACAGCGCTCTGTTAACGTACCGTAACTGAGTCGCTGGATACCTGTCAATGCACCTTGAAAAGCTCTAAAGCCATCGGTAAACAAGCGACAGTTTTATGATGAAGGCTGGCATGGACAATTAGATTAATATTCGTTGTAGCATTTTCTGATAACCTTAATGTTGCAGAATGTCTACGGTAGCTATCATCGCGGGCGGTGAAGCGCGCCGCTTAGGCGGGCAGTCTAAGGGTAACCTGCCTCTCGGAAACACAAGTTTTATCGATCGTCAAATTGAAATTCTGTATAGAGTGGCTGACGATGTACTCATTGTCGCAAACGACCAGGCTTATAAATGCCTTGGAGTTCCAGTCGTATCAGACCTTATCCCAGGAGCTGGCGCCATGGGTGGAATCTATACTGCACTTACAGTCGCAAAAACAAATCAAGTGTTAGCAGTTGCTTGTGACATGCCGTTCTTGCAGGTAGATTTCTTAAAACATGTGTTGGTCGCTGGGCAAACAGTCGATGTAGCAATTCCAAAAACAAAACATGGCTACGAGCCACTCTGTGCATCCTATGGACAGGGATGCCTCCCAAAGATGATGCAGCAAATCACGCGGGGCAAATTCAAACTTCACGATCTACTACCATTTTTGAAGATTCGAGAAATAGGCCCAGAAGAGATAGCCGCCCATGATAAGGATGGCAATCTCTTTTTTAATGTGAACACACCAGACGATTATAGATGGGCATTGGAGCAATTTAAAGATCGCTAGTTCATAAGCGAGCTATCATGATTTTATCCGTACACAATCTGCTGCGCTCACGAGTCACCGCAACAATTATCAAGGTCTACGGCCTCAAGCCTTCGGCAGTGCCAGTAATTGCTATCCAAAATCCGCCGACCAGACAAATGGGTGATCTCGCGATCACAGTTTCATTTGAACTAGCCCGTGTCTTACATAAAGCACCGAAAATTATTGCCCAAGAAATTATCTCTGCACTTGATTCCATCGATGGGATAGCCACAGTTGAAGCGGCCCCTAATGGATATCTTAATTTTTTCTTGGACCGACCTCGATTTCTCTCGACTCAACTAACAAAAACCGAAAAACAATCGTTACCCCGCCAATCACAAACAATTAAAACAATCGTGGAGCACACTTCCATAAACCCGAATAAGGCTGCTCACATTGGACATCTCCGTAATTCCGTACTTGGAGACACACTAGGGCGCTTGCTGCGCTTTCAAGGATGTACAGTCGAAATTCAGAATTATATCGACGACACTGGAGTGCAAGTAGCAGACATGGTCGTGGGATTTCAGATATTAGAATCTAAAGATACTGAGGCAGTTCAGGCACTCGCTACATCATCGGATTTCGACTGCCTTTGCTGGGATCTCTACACTAAAGTGACCGAATGGTACGATGCCGATAGTAAGCGGCTTGAAACGCGAACGGCTACACTTCGCGCTATAGAAGCCGGTAATAATGACACCGCTGCGATCGCGCACATAATCGCGAACCGAATCGTCCAATGCCATTTGCGAACCATGGAGAGGCTGAATATCAACTACGACCTGCTCGCCTGGGAGGGCGATATCTTACGGCTTAAGTTTTGGGAACAAGCATTCAAAATCCTTAAAGAGTCTGGTGCAGTTTATTTACAGGACAGCGGAAAATTGGCTGGTTGCTGGGTAATGCGGATCAACTCTAGAAGTGAAAAAGCAACCAACATCGACGAAGAAACTGCGAATAACGACAGGTCGCCTGACGATGAAAATCGAGAAAAAGTTATCGTCCGCTCTAATGGCCTTGTCACCTACGTTGGTAAGGACATCGCCTACCAGTTCTGGAAATTCGGACTACTGGGTAAAGATTTCCATTATCAGATTTTCGATCACAGCCAAAAGGGAAAATCCGTCTGGACTACCACGTCGACGCGTAGCGAGCTTACCTTTCCAGAATTTGGTAAAGCTGATGCTGTTTACAACGTCATCGATACTCGACAATCCTATCTCCAGGAACTACTCAAACAAGCACTCCAGATTATGGGGCATCCCTCACAGGCAGAAAGCTCTGTACATTTTTCCTATGAAATGGTTGCCCTCTCGAATCAAACCGCGCAAAAACTTGGATACACAACTTCAATTAACCCGGATCGCTCATTCGTTGAAGTGTCAGGCCGGAAAGGATTAGGAGTAAAAGCAGATGACCTGATTAACCGCATGACTGAGGTAGCGAGTGTTGAGGTCACTAAGCGCAACGCGGACCTAGGGTCTCAAGAATGTGAACATATCGCAAAAATGATTGCTGTCGCTGCCGTACGCTATTTCATGATTAAGTACTCGCGAGGCAAGGTCATCATCTTTGACATTGATGATGCCCTAAGTTTCGAAGGTGAAAGTGGGCCCTACCTGCAGTACGCTGTTGTCCGGGCGAACAAAATTCTACAAAAGCTACAAGAACAGGCAGGCACTACCGAGTCGGACGTGATTCTCAAACTAGGATCAACACCAACTACTTGTTTAAATCGTAATAGTGGTGACGAACTGTGGGCGTTAATCTTAGAATGCGCGAGACTAGATGAAGTAGTCAATCAAGCCATTCGTACTCATGAACTTTCAGTTCTGGCGAAGTATGCCTTCAGCCTAGCTCAGACATTCAACGGATTTTATCATCGTCAACCAATTCTAAAAGAATCCCAAAACGATGTGCAGCTATGGAGGGCCGCTACTGTAATTTACTTCCGAACACAAATGACGCGGACACTTGACTTGATGGGTTGTCAGGTGCCACCTCGCATGTAATCAGCAACCACTATTGAAAAGACCTCTCAAACCAAGAATAGCCATAAATAGGCCGAGAAGATTTATTCAATAACGAAATGCGGTAAACCTAACTTTTCTCGGATAAGACGATCAGCACTACGAGTAGCCGCTTCCTGAAACACCTCAAAAGACATTCGATCGCGAAAAGGTTCAAGGTCTTGAAGAGCCTGTCTCTGCAACGCTTTGCGCAGATCGGAATCAACGTGCTGTTGGATCCCCACCAACATTGCTTCGTCTACCAAGGCTAACTGTTCTTTCAACCTAGCCCTCTTCACGCCACGAGCTCCTTTCGCTTCTGCCCGTAAACCGTCAAGCTGTTGCAACGTCTGGTTAAGAACAGCATGAACGCCCAACCACGGTTCCGGCTCAACAAGAATCGCGGTGAGACGGGTCATTAGGCGATCCAAGTGGCGCGAAAGACTAGGAGGTTTTTTACTCCTTGAGGTTGACTGAATATTTTCAGCTTGAGCACCCACCGCCCTGCGCCAATCATCAAACTGGGCAAGCACATCAGGTTCACAGAATTCAATCCGCAATGGTCGACGACGTCCGATACTGCTCACGCGTGAAACGCGTTCGTCGATACCGCGGTACACAACTTTCAGTGGAATACCTGCATCAGCCCAACCTTGGACCATATTAAATGCCGGCCCCACAAGTCGAATCAGATGCCCTTCATTCTTCTTACAAAGATAGGTCTCAACTTCACGACAGTAGTTAGAAACATCCATGGAGTGTAGGGGCATTACAAGGCTTAATCATGACGAATACGCTCCCAGACCATTTGTAATCCATGCAAAACAAGATTTGGTTCTAAGTGTTCTATTAAATCTGTCTCGTTAGCAATTACCTCGGCCATGCCGCCTGTCGCTATACAGATAGTTTGAGCTTGTTCACCGCCTAGTTCACTTTTAAGTCGTTGCACGATCCCTTCCACCAAAGCTACATATCCATAAAATAACCCTGACTGTATCGAACCGACAGTTGTCTGCCCGATGAGTTGTGGCGGCTTTCGCACCTCAACTCGTGGTAATCGTGCCGCGTGCTGAAACAGCGCGTCCGACGAAATTTGAACACCAGGACAAATAACACCACCCAAATATTCGCCCTCTATAGAAATCGCGTCAAATGTCGTCGCAGTCCCAAAGTCGACGACAATCACCGGAACATTTTTTGCTCGACCATGTCTTTCAAAGGCCGCTACCCCATTGACAAGCCGGTCTGCCCCTACTTCCTTGGGGTTGTCGTAACGCACAGGCATACCTATGTCAGTCGTAGCTTCGACCAGTTGCACCTGAAGCCCGAGGTATTGTTCAACCATGGTCGTCATGGTTCCGGTCAACGGCGGAACGACGGATGCCATGATTACACCAGTAATTTGAGATCTATCAATATTACGATCTAAAAAAAGGCTGCTGACAAGAATACCCAACTCGTCAGCAGTGCGTTCACCAAGCGTCGCCAGACGCCAACTATCTACCAGCTCTTCCCCATCAAAGACGCCAAGCACGACATTGGTGTTACCCACATCAATAGCTAGCAGCATATTGAGATTCCAGATTCCTATAACTCAGCTTCGCAAACTGAATAAAAAAAGAAACTATTCTTGCTCATAAGGTCCACCGAATCTCGCCAGCCAATACACGTTCGATCTGGTTTTCCTTACGCACCAGTAGCGCTCCTCCATCATCAATACCAACGGTCATCCCACCATGCCATTCAGATTGACCGCGCCATTCTACGTGTGCCCCTTCAGAGGTAGGCGACAACGCTCTCCACTGGTTCAGGATAACATCCGTTTGTCCTTCCAGAAGAATCTTATGCCACCTGACGATCGCAGCAAGTGACTCGACCATTAGCCTCGCCGAATCTACTTTGTCACCCAGTTCCGCTTCCACCGAAGTTGCTAGTTTAGCCACTTCAATGGGTAATTTGGAGGCTTCCAAATTTATACCAAAACCGACTACAACATATTGGCACGATCCAGAACGTCCGGCAGATTCGGTCAGAATGCCGCCAACCTTTCGATACTCTGAAACAACTTGTTTTGTGGTTTTAATAACAAGATCGTTTGGCCATTTAAGTTCAATCTTGAGATCTGTCAAGGCACGAAGCGACTCTGCCAACGCAACACCCACCGTATGCGTCAGCAATGGAACAACCCGCCTCGGCCGAAGAATCAACGATGCATAGAGGCCAACATCTGCTGGTGAGACCCATCGGCGACCTTGACGACCGCGTCCAGCAGTCTGGGCACGAGCAACAATGACTGTTCCTTCAGGAGCACCGTTGTCTGCCCACTCCAAGGCTAAATCATTTGTGGATGTGACTTCGTCAAAATAGAAAATGTTTCCGAAAAAATGACCTAACCGAGACTCATTTGCTGAAACCACCAACTGCAAATGATTAGGTAGCGGCCGCAGTGGCTTATGGTGTCGTAAGAAAGTCACCCTTCCCATCAACTCCGAAGCGTTTCCATCTCCACACTCATATCAACAGCCGGTGCAGAATGTGTTAATGCACCTACCGAAACATATTCCGCTCCAGTATCGGCTAAATCTTCCATCCGTTTCAATGTTACACCGCCAGAAATTTCAACCGCAGCTCGACCTCGACTGCGTAGAACAGCTTCTTTGATTTGGTCGATCGACATATTATCGAGTAATAAAATATCGACACCGGCCGCGAGGGCTACGTCGACTTGATCAAGGTTTTGCACCTCGATCTCCACTGAATGATCAGATTTCTGGGATCGAATGTTCTGCAAAGCAGACTCGATACCTCCTGCCAGCTCAACGTGGTTATCTTTTATCAACACCCTATCATTCAAACAGAAGCGATGATTGGTGCCACCACCAATACGTACGGCGTACTTTTCAAGTGTCCGCAAGGTCGGTGTAGTTTTTCGAGTGTCCAAGACGACAATCCGTCCACCACTAGCATCCACGAATCGTCTCGTGAGTGTAGCAATACCAGATAAGCGCTGCAGAAAATTGAGAGCTGTGCGCTCAGCCGTTAATAATGCAAGACCGAGACCAGTCACTTCGGCCACAATCTCACCGACTTTACATTTACATCCATCCTGCCGATGTTGAATCACTTGCGTGGCAGCGTCAACTTGTCGAAACACATCAATCGCAACATCGAGACCAGCCAAGACACATTCAGACTTGACGAGGATACGAGCTCTAGCCAGAGTGCTGGCCGGAATACAGCCCTCACTCGTAATATCCCCATCACCTCGATCCTCATCAAGTGCTTGACGGACTAGGCCTTGGTAATCCAAGGGGACCAAAGGTTCGAATTTAACATCCGACATCAAGGTGTTAGTTCCTCCAAAATCCGAACCAATTTATTTTTCTGCTCCTCCAGAGTGGAGGCTCGCGCTACAGCTTCCGCCACGATATCTGGATCAGCGCGTTCCCTAAACTTTGGATTGCCGAGCTTCGCATCATTTGCGGTTTGCTGAGCTTCAATTTTCGCTAATTCCTTGCGGACTCGAGTAAGCTCGGCCTCGCGATCGACAATCCCGGCAAGGAGCACATGAAATTGCATGTCCCGAACGATACGTACAACCGTGTCTGGGTCCCTGTCATGCTTATCGACAAGTTGCAGAGAGTCTAAACCCGCAAGCTGAGTGATATAACTTTCGTGAGTGCGGAGGATACTTAAAGTGGCCAAGCCCCCACCAACCACAACAACTGTAATTTTTTGAACCCTAGGTACACCCCACTCAGCTCGAACAGTTCGAATGGTCGTAATCACTTCCTGAAGCAGTTCCATACAGTCCGCGGCTTCATTGTCAATCCAAGCATCTTGTTTCTTAGGAAACTCAGCCAAAGTAATAGACTGGTGGCAACCGTCCGCCGTGAGTCCAGTATCGGCGTGCCGTGGCAGTTGTTGCCATACCTCCTCAGTTATGAAAGGAACGACCGGATGCAGCATTCTTAATGTTCTGTCGTGTACTTCGAGAAGCACCGCGAGCGCTACATTACGCACTTCGCCGGTTCCATTGAGGTGTGGTTTGACCAGCTCAATATACCAATCCGCATAATCGTGCCAGAAGAATTGATAGAGTCGGTCAGCGGCCACATCAAAGCGATACGCTTCAAGCGCCTCGTTGACCTCACCGGCCAATTCATTAACGCGATGCAGAATCCATCGATGGACTAACTCAGTGGATGACGCCTGCGGTACAACTGGTCGTCGCTCAACCTCATTGACGTACATCAGAACAAAACGAGAGGCATTCCAAATCTTATTTACAAATTGACGAGAACCACGCAATCGACCTTCAGAAAGCGCGATGTCCATCCCGGGTGACGCAAGCGCCGTTAAGGTGAATCGCAAAGCATCAGCACCGATATCGTCCATCAAATCCAAGGGATCAACAACATTACCTTTGGACTTACTCATTTTTTTCCCTTGTTCATCACGCACGAGGGAAGAAATAAACACCGTCCGAAACGGGACATCATCGCCAAACTTCAGTCCCAACATGATCATGCGTGCAACCCAAAAAAAGATGATGTCAAGGCCGGTAAGCATGAGGGTCGTTGGATAGTAGCGCTCTAGATCTGTGGACCGTTCTGGCCATCCCATGGTGCTAAAGGGCCACAACGCAGAACTAAACCAGGTGTCAAGAACATCGGTTTCCTGACGTAACGCCCCGCCACAGGAGCATCGTTCTGGAGGAGTCTCCTCCACTAGGAGCTTGTCACAGGCCTCGCAATACCAGGCTGGTATGCGGTGTCCCCACCATAATTGCCTCGAGATACACCAATCATGAATGTTGGCCATCCACTCAAAGTAAGTCTTTTCCCAATTTGCTGGGACGAAGGTAATGCGCCCATCCTTGACAGCGTCGATCGCAGGCTCTGCTAAAGTCTTGATACTCACGAACCACTGATTCGATACTAAAGGCTCAACAATAGTGTCGCAACGTTGGCAATGTCCGATAGCGTGACGGTGATCCTCAACCTTCACGAGAAAACCTTCGTGCTCTAAACGTTCAACTAAAGCTCTTCGTGCGGTGAGGCAATCCTGTCCTGCATAGGGACCTGCCTCCTTTGTCAGATGTCCCGCTTCGTCGATCACAGAGATTTGCTGCAAATTGTGCCGCTGCCCAATCGCAAAGTCATTGTGATCGTGAGCGGGCGTTACCTTAACTGCTCCCGTTCCAAAAGCCTGATCAACAAATTCGTCGGCAACAATTGGCAGTTCTCGGCCAATGATTGGTAGGAATACTCGACGCCCAACTAAAGATCGGTAACGAGAATCCTCTGGATTGACCGCTATTGCGGTATCACCGAGCATCGTCTCGGGCCTAGTAGTAGCAATAGTGAGCGCGCCTTCATCGTCTACAAAGGCGTACTGCACATGGTATAACTTGCCGTCCGTTTCCTTATGGACCACCTCTAAATCTGACAAGGCTGTGGAGCAGCGAGGACACCAATTGACAATGTAGTTACCCCGATAGATCAACCCTTCTTTGTACAATGAAACAAACACTCGGCGAACCGCTCGCGAAAGGCTCTCATCAAGCGTGAAGCGTTCACGACTCCAGTCGACCGATGAACCCAACCGTTGCATTTGGCCAACAATCGTCCCTTTGCTCTGCTCTGCCCATGCACGTACTCGGGCTTCGAAGGCCTCACGGCCAAGGGCATCCCGAGTAGTACCTTCAGCTGCCAATTGTTTCTCAACAACATTTTGCGTCGCGATACCTGCGTGGTCAGTCCCTGGTAACCACAACACATCAAAGCCACGCATCCTCTGCCACCTCGCAATAATATCTGGCAGTGTCTGATTGAGTGCGTGACCAATGTGTAACCATCCAGTTACATTAGGTGGCGGAAGGACCATACTAAATGGGGGACGTGTACTTTCAGGATTCGCGCGAAACGCATGTACCGATTCCCAGTATGCGTACCACTTTGGATCGACTTTGTCGTGTTCGAACGTCTTCGATAACTGTGCCTTAGACATAAGAAAATAGACTTCCGCACACTAGTGAAAAGTGGTGATCAGTTAATAGAATTCGGCGCGCCATACTTATTTGAGACTACCTATCGGTGATAAACAGGTCAAGAAGACGTGAGATGTAACGCCCTGTATCACGTAGATACAGCCGAGGGACGCACATGTTCGCGAATGAAATTGACAATATCTTGCATCGAGCTACCAGGGAGAAAAATACCCTCAACTCCAACCGCACGTAATTTTGGAACGTCAACATCTGGAATAATTCCACCCACAACAATGAGGACGTCCTTCATACCCTTTATCTTTAAAAGTTCCGCAATGCGAGGACACACATGATTATGTGCACCTGAGAGAATAGATAACCCGATAACGTCCGCATCTTCTTGTAACACCGTTTCAACAATTTGTTCAGGCGTTTGGCGAAGACCCGTGTAGATGACTTCCATCCCAGAATCCCGTAACGCCCGAGCAATCACTTTTGCACCTCTGTCGTGCCCATCAAGTCCAGACTTAGCAATCACCACTCGAATCGTTCGCATCACCCTCTCACACTGCCTACCCATATCGAGCAAGCACTCGATGGTAAACATGCTGTAATGTGCAACCTGCGTCTAAATCATTGGTGTTTCTTCGTACTCACCCCACACATCCCGGAGTGCGTTACACATTTCTCCCAATGTCGCATAAACCCGTACTGCGTCCAACAGGGGCTCCATCATATTCGTAGTGCCCTCCGCAGCTGCACGCACCTGCTCAAGGGCGCGTGCAACTCGATCAGTGTCGCGTTTTCGCTTTAATCGCTGCAACTGATCTAACTGTTTCTGTTCTGTCGACTCATCGATATATAACGTTGGAATTTCAGCATCACCATCGTCTACAAAGGCCGTAACACCAACGACTGCACGCTCGCCAGACTCCACACGCTTTTGATCTTGGTAAGCGCTTTCAGCAATTTCTCGCTGGGGATATCCCTGCTCAATTGCTTCCACCATACCACCACAATCATCGATCGCTTTAAAATAGGAATTCGCTTTATTTTCCAGCTCACAAGTCAATGTTTCGATCAAGTATGAACCACCCAGTGGATCCGCTACCTCGGTAATACCAGTTTCATGCGCGATGATTTGTTGTGTACGAAGTGCAAGTGTCGCAGCATCAGACGTCGGTAAAGCCAAAGCTTCATCAAGCGAGCAAGTGTGCAATGAGTTTGTTCCACCCATTACAGCGGCTAGTGCTTGCCACGTTGTACGCATGACATTGTTATATGCTTGCTGGCCAGTAAGTGACCCGCCAGCAGTTTGACTATGAAACCGCAATTTCCATGAACGCTCATCCTTCGCATGGAATCGGTTGCGCATAACATGACTCCAGATTTTTCGAGCAGCTCGGTACTTGGCAATTTCTTCAAAAAAATCAGAGTGCGCGTTAAAAAAGAACGACATTCGTGGTGCGAATGTATCAACGTCCAACCCAGCATCGATACCATATTGGACATATTCAACGCCATCACGCAGGGTAAACGCTAGTTCCTGGGCTGCCGTGGAGCCGGCCTCTCGGATGTGGTAGCCACTAACAGAGATAGTGTTCCACTTTGGTGCATGCTCACCACAAAATGCAAATACATCAGTGATCAGTCGCATCGATGGGCGCGGAGGATAAATGTACTCCTTTTGCGCAATAAACTCTTTCAAGATATCGTTCTGAATCGTTCCAGCCACCTGCTGCCAATCGACACCCTGCCGCTCGGCCAACACTAAGTACATAGCCAGTAACATTGGCGCAGATGAGTTGATCGTCATGGATGTTGTGACGTCTGACAATTTGATACCAGCAAAGAGACGTTCCATATCAGCCAGAGACGCTACGCTCACACCACATTTGCCTATTTCGCCTGCCGATAAGGGGTCATCGGGGTCTCTGCCCATTAATGTTGGCAAGTCGAATGCAACGCTAAGACCAGTGCCGCCAGCTGCTATCAATTGATGGTATCGATTGTTGGTTTCCTCAGGTGTGCCAAAACCCGCAAATTGACGCATCGTCCACAGCTTTCCTCGGTAACCGGTCGGATGAATCCCACGTGTATATGGAAACTCGCCTGGGTCATTTAGATCACGTTGATAATCAAGGTCGGAAAGATCGTCTGATTCGTAGAATGGCGCTACGGGATGCGCAGAACCTCCACCTTCGACCTTGTTAGGGTTACGGTTTGAGGATGACACCTTCGCTCTTCTTTCCATTCATTTTGATCGTAATCGGTCGATCAAGTCTTAGATGACGTACATAGGTCAACTCGGTCACAGCTGGCTGTGCCGACAGCCACGACCAATCAACGGCGCCTTCACCAGACTCAGGGTTGACTGTAAAGTACCCGACATTAAACGCTGTTAAATTATGAAAGAAATGGGAACCTTGGGATGGCCTTATTTTAAAATTCTCAAATCCAGCTTCGACGATCACCTTAGCTCCCGCAATCTGATCCCAAGTTACAGGGATCCCCAACCAAGGTTCGTGTGATCCCCAGCGTCCAATGCCAATTAAGACGTAAGGAATACCTTGTTGGACAAGGTCCGCATTCAGTCGTCCTACTTCGGCTGCGATTTCACCGGTACTCGTCCTGTCGAATGTATCTCGAGACACGACTACTATGTCAAAAATATCATCGACTTTTCCATGACCCAAGACAACTTGACTTGAACATATCAAATCTTTTTTCTCGACGCTGCCGAAGTCCATATCAACCAATTCACGTGACAAAGCAAGGGGCCGTAACTGTAGAACGGTAAATTCCGACTTACTACTTTCTGAGCGTTTTACGTTAGCCGCAAATTCGATCTCCACAGGTGAACCAGTCGCTCTTCTACCGATTTCTAGCATCAGCTCAAGAATATCGGCTAATGGAAAAATCTCATGCTTCAGAACAGGAGCAAAACTTACAAGCCGAACTCCTTCCCGTGCTACACCGTCATATATTGCGTTATTTTCAGGGGAATACGTTGAGCCTAAAAACTGGAGACTGCCATCTTGTTCTGCGACTTCCAGACCGAACTGTTTCAAACTGAATTCCGTATCGATATCTGTTGCGAGAGCATCCCCTTCCCTACCGAGTTCCAAACCGTAAAAATTCCTCTGCGAGTTACGAAGAATGTCATCCACTGAAGAAAACTGCATCACGTGCTGTGGATATTTTGGACAAAACCTGAAACACACGTTTCCGTCAACAACTGTAGCTCCAAGACCAAGCGCTACAGCTGTAATACCATCCTTGGCTTTGATTGGTGAAACCGGATAAAAATTGTGCGAACGGGCGACTCCAGAAATATCTGGATAGAAACGATTCCCATGCGTGAGACCAGTCACTTTCTGGATAATGACGGCCATTTTCTCTTCCTCAAGCCGATACGGTGAGGTGCCCAAATATGATTTCGTTCTTCCAGTAAACATTGAAAGGTAGACAGTGCGAATCGCGGCAAGTAAACGCTCAACCCGAACATCAAGATCCTCTTGATCGTTTGACAGCATCACCGTTTGATAGATGCCAGCAAAAGGCTGGTATTGCGAGTCCTCAAGCAAACTTGATGACCGTATCGCCAGTGGATAGGTAGCCAGTTTAAGAAGGTCGCGTAACTGCTGATACACATCACGCGGGAACCTAGCCTTTCGAAACCGCCTTGCAACTTCTTCATGATCCTTCGATTCAAGGGCAAAGTCGCGCAGGTTGTTCTCTTCTAACGTGCGATCGAAAATGTCTGTCGCCAACACCACCGCTGCTGGCACCGAAACTTGGACTGCTGGAAAACGGGCCTCTAAATCGTAGTCACTCAACATAAAATTCACGAACGCCAGGCCACGACCTTTTCCACCAAGTGAACCACTACCGATTCTACTGAAATCACTTTCTGGCTCGAACATCTCTGCTTCAAAGTCGGCGACAACCCCACGATGTTGTTGACGGCGGTACGAGCGGAGTGCATCTATCAAGGTCTCACGAAGTCCTTCAACCGTCTCATAATCCGAGACTCTTCTCGGTCGCAAGAAGTGTGCGAGCTCAAATTCGGTTCTAGCTTTAAGCCACCTCGAAAAATGATTACGTTCGCCATGAAACGCAATGCTCTCAGGGGGCACCACGTGTAACTGGCTTTCAAGTTCACGTAAATCACGCGCAACTGATACGACTGCGCCATCCGGCGTCCGAAAAACAAAATCGCCGAAGCCGAAACCTTCGTTCATGAATTCGCGTAACTCTTGCAAGAGTGTGGGTGAATCCTTCATTACGTACGGGACACCAAGTGAAGCAGCCTCTGATGCAATTTCCAGATCATGTAATCCAGACTGCAACATGATCGGCACATCCGGTTGTAATTCACGTACGCGCTTGGCGAATTCGACACCGGCCCGTTTAAACAACCGGCCATCTTTCGGAAATGAGACATCAGAAATCACGCCAAGCACATCATCCTGATGAACGTCAAAATAGCGCCAAGCCTCCTCATAGGTGCCACACAGTAAAATCTTCGGTCGTGCCTGGATCCGCATGAGCTTATGCGACCTGTTCATTCCATCGGGCAACAGACTATGAGAATGACGCATTAACTCCGTATAAATCACCGGCAAGAACGATGAATAAAAACGAACGTTGTCTTCGATGACAATGATCGCTTGCACCCCCATCTCACCAGTGTCTCTTGCAACATTCATACGATCTTCAACGTACTTCACGATAGCAAGCAAGATCCGCACGTCGCCCTGCCAAAGAAACACTCGATCCACTTTGGATCCAACCTGTGATACATCCACATCACTTAAATCACGTATGTCGTAGGCCAAACTAATCACTGGTGTTTGAAGGCCAGCTGCTTCCACTTTTTCAGCAAGCGTTTTTGCACTCATATCAGCGACATGCATCGAACTGATGATGAGATTGTACCGACCCTCATCACGTGCAATACGAAGTGCGTGATCGCCGGTTGAGACCCGACGTAATCGAGGTGTATGGTGCAGATCGAGATCGAGAAATTCGTCGAGCATCACCTCACTGAGTTGCCCGTCCTCAGAGAGAATGAAGGAATCGTAGAGTGTGGAGACAAGAAGAATATCGTTAACGCGATACCGTCCGAGATCTTTGAAGCTTCTGAGTCGGCTGCCGGAACCGAGCGATCGCTTATCGGGCCGAACATCGGGCATCGGTAATTACCCCTTGTATACGCTCCAGCCGATTTACCACCCTGGTTGGGGCCTCACACTTATGAACCCCAGACAGCGTCCCACAGTCTGGGCTCAAGGCAGAGCCAGCTAGACTATTCCTTGATCCAGCATCGAGTCTGCCACTTTCACAAAACCTGCGATGTTAGCGCCACTCACGTAGTTGTTTGGCGTACCGAAATGCTCGGCGGTTTCATAGCACACTTTGTGAACTGCTTTCATGATGTGCTGAAGGCGTTCATCTACCTGTTCGCGTGTCCAAACCAAACGCTGGGCATTCTGTGTCATCTCCAGCCCAGAAGTAGCAACGCCGCCAGCATTAGCAGCTTTCCCAGGGCCATAAAGAATTCCTGCGTCAAGAAATTGTTTGATGCCATCGATTGTTACGGGCATGTTGGCACCTTCAGACACCAACTCCACTCCATTCTTCAGCATCGCCATCGCATCTTTTTCATTGATCTCATTCTGAGTCGCACTCGGAAATGCACACTGCGCCTGGTGATTCCACAAAGGATTATGGTCAAGTGCAGCATTCCTCGCCGTGAATTCTACATTCTTATATTTATCCGCGTATTCCTTGATACGACCACGGCGTACGTTCTTCAAATCCAATATGAATTCAAGTTTTTCCTTGTCAATCCCAGCCTCGTCATAAATATAACCGCTCGAATCGGACAGGGTCACCGCCTTCGCACCTAATTGAATTAATTTTTCAACCGTGTATTGCGCCACATTACCGCTTCCAGAAACAAGACAAACCTTATCTTCGAGTGATTTGCCCTTAGTCGCCAACATTTCTGCAGCAAAATAAACTGAACCATAGCCGGTCGCTTCAGGCCGTATGAGCGAACCACCCCAATTGAGTCCTTTACCAGTTATTACTCCGGTGAATTCATTGCGCAGACGCTTGTATTGCCCAAACATGTAGCCGATTTCTCGACCACCAACTCCGATGTCACCAGCTGGCACGTCTGTGTTGGGACCAATGTGACGAGCCAATTCGGTCATAAAGCTTTGACAAAACCGCATCACTTCCGAGTCGCTCTTGCCCTTGGGATCAAAATCTGATCCTCCTTTGCCTCCCCCCATCGGCAGTGTTGTTAGTGCATTCTTGAAAATTTGTTCAAACGCCAAGAATTTGAGGATGCCTAGGTTTACAGAAGGATGAAATCGAAGACCTCCTTTATAAGGACCGATGGCACTATTCATCTCGATTCGAAACCCTCGGTTGACATGAACACCACCTTGATCGTCTTGCCAAGGTATTCGAAACATGATGACTCGTTCGGGTTCAACAATCCGCTCAAGAATGCGTGCGTTGCGATAATCGGAGCGCCGTTCCAGCACCGGACCGAGAGAGGTGAATACCTCCTCAACAGCCTGATGAAACTCCGGCTCTGCCGTATTCCTCTCAAGAACACTAGCTAGCACGTCAGAAGTGTAGCTAGTCGCGGTCTGCGAATGAGCCTTCGTTTCCTTGGTCACCATCTGTCAATCCTCCTCACAGTAATATTGTCAGCATCTACCTATTAACAGTCTCTCGGCACTTACAAACTCACAAATATATCATGCGCCATCACTTTCACTAGGAAATTAACGGACTGAAACTATTTGACGGCGCATAAAACTAGGCTGGCATTTCCACTCAACTAGTCACTCGGAATGCAATCAATTGACGAACGGGTTCCAAGCCGATCGAGGCTGTCAGTTCGACTAGATACTCCCCAGGAGCGAGATTCGCCAGTGGTAAACCGAGCTCATAAAAGTCACTTCCTGCGGAAGTCAAGACGACCGGAAGTTTAGCCATGACGTCCCCAGCACGATTGAGCAACCCAGCTTCTACAGACAGACTTGCTTCACTCAGAGCATAGGTTTCAAATCGGATCAGCAATTGATCGCCGCGCCGAAACTCTCGCCCAATCTCCGGCACAGCTTCCGATTGTGTTCGCAACTGACGCATTTCATATGCATTACTTGCGCGAAAGACCATGGCCGAACTGAGTGCTATATCCATTTCCGTAAAATCAGGCACGGTAAAATTCTGAACATCGTTATCTAGCACTCTGCCATCAGCACCTTGGATCGATAAATCTAATCTCAATAAACCAGGTTCAACGTCAAACGTAACAATGGGCAGCTGCGGCGGCTCTTCTGTACTTGGAGACAAGTCGGACTGGGACGCTATAGCAGTTTCAGCAGGCACTAAGCCTTCGAAGAAGGTCGTCCCTCCCTCATCACGCGCTACAACTTCAACACCAGATACATCCATAGGAGCTCGTCCAGGAACGCGGGGTATTGGACGCCAGACGAAGGTCATTCGAGACAAACCATTGTTGCCTTTCGCTGTACCAATCCAAGTTTGTATCTGAGTTGCGTTTCGACGCGCTTCTAAGACCCGCAAGGCCAAGTCGACATCAGACGGTGCTGCGGCTGGTGCAGGCGCTTCAAGTCGCTCAAGATCTTCCTCAGACAGTGCCCAGTACCCTTTGCGTGCACGAACATCGAGACCGCGCCTCTTCACGCGCACTCGAATCTCGTGAAAACGACCGTCAGTTGGAGTGTCGTTCGACGTATAACCCAGAAGATAGTATGCGCTTGAATCCCGCACTGCCTGACGAAGTCCATCAGTCGGGTCATTACGGTTAACGATGGCACGGCCGTCGGTAGTCTCGGCCAAATCACGAAGAGTAGCCATAGTCGACTGAAGCATATTGCTGTCATCTGTCAAACCAACACCACTATCGATGTCAAACTCAAAGGAAGCCAAACCTCGAGGGTCCAGAGCATAAATCGACGTATTATTTCGGTTCGCCGTATCAAAAACGCGCTCTAAGTCAGTCCGGATCGACACATCAGCCATCATCTGGCGAGCCGATTCACGTGGGTCATCTGAACTAATGAATGGATTCCGTTGACGTGGGTTATCAAATTCACTAGCAATCGGATTACGTAATTGTGGAGGTACGATATTCGTATACCCTTCGCTCACAAGAATTACTGACTTACGCCCTTCACGAAGCCCACCCAAGCGAGTCATAAGTGCTCGCAATGCTGTCAGAGATACTTCGTTACGAATCATTTCAACTGTTTCTACTGATGCACTGGCATAGCGCATCTCAAAGCCATTTCGAGGCTCGTGATCGTACTTACGTCCCCTGAATTTTTCTATCGCATCGATAATCGCTTCGTGATTACGTGTCATGCGCACGTCAGTTAACGGGGTCAACGGGTACATAACTGCGATAAGATCTGATGGAGACAAGTCGTTACGAATAAAATTCACGAGCGGTTCAATAATCCGTAATCCTGCCCCACGCCTGACGTGATAATCGTCCATAAAGAAGGCAAACAGGCGTACATCTGGACGATTCGCTTCAATCTCCTCATCGTAGACGCTCCGAATCGCCCTAGGTGGTTCTGATGAGCTTTGTATGCTACTTATCTCAAAAAACTGTAGCGTTTCCACTGTCTGTAAATCACCATCCTCGAACACTTCAAAATCTTCGATTGTTAGATCAGTAACTGGATTATCGTCATTGTCCGTGACGATTACGTCTACACGAACGAAATTGATCCCTGTACGAAATACAGGTTGCTCAGCTTGACCCTCCTGGACCTGCTCAGGGGGGGGAGGTTGAATCTGGTGAGCTTCTCCAATACCAAAGTGGACTGACACGACAAAAAATAAAGAGAAGTTAAGAATTCGAGACATGAGCTGATTCATGCGACGAGCCAAGGAGCCTGAAGATGAGCCCTGCACAACTGCCCTACCATGCCGTCCACGTTTTAATGATAACATTTCGCAGCGACCAAGGCGGTCTCGTCATTTTTGTGGATGCAGCTAAGAACCATGACATCAAATCAATGGTCGCAAGCACATTCGCCTAGAAGACATCGTGACAAATAACCGGTCTGAGACACCCGGCCCGCTGACCAAGTTAACCGAAGAAGAACTTTTATTCCGTACGAACGTGCGTTCCTTCGCCGACGCATGTATTCGTCCACTCGTACGTGAGATGGACACATCCAAGACGATTCCTCGAGCTCTCATCGATGATTTGTTTAAGCTTGGAATAATGGGCGTTGAAGCGCCAGACGAATTTCAAGGCTCTGGCGGATATTTTTTTCAGACTATTTTAGCCATTGAAGAAATTTCACGTGTCGACCCATCGATTGCACTCCTTGTTGATGTGCACAACACGTTAGTCATTAGTGCACTACTCCAGTGGGGCAATCAAGACCTAAAACGTCGCTATATTCCAAGATTAACTTCCAGTACCGTCGGAGCCTATGCACTCTCAGAATCAAGCTCCGGAAGCGATGCATTTTCATTGACAACCCGTTGCATTCCTCGTGATGGAGCCTTTGAACTTACAGGACGAAAGTTATGGATCACTAATGCGGCCGAGGCAGACATTTTCGTTGTTTTCGCCAATGCAAAACCCGAATCGGGACATCGTGGTATTACAGCCTTCATCGTAGAGCGCGATATGGAAGGTTTTAGTATCGGAGTAAAAGAAGACAAGCTCGGCATTCGCGCTAGTAGCACGTGCGAATTAATTCTTGACGCTTGTCTCGTCCCGAATAGCAACCTCCTCGGTGAAATTGGTCAAGGATATAAGGTAGCCATTGAAACTCTGAACGCCGGCAGGATCGGCATTGGCGCACAAATGGTTGGTCTCGCCTCTGGCGCATTGGATCATGCTGTCGCCTACACGAAGGAACGCAAACAGTTTGGCAAACCGATTGCAGATTTTCAAGGAGTGCAGTTTCAACTTGCCCAAGCTGCAACTGAGTTAGAAGCTGCGCGACTTACCGTCTACAACGCCGCCCGTTTAAGAGACGGCGGCTATAAATTTCTCACCGAATCGGCGATGTGCAAGCTTTTTTCATCAGATGTCGCTGAAAAAGTTACCTCGCTTGCTGTGCAGCTTTTTGGAGGCTACGGATACGTAAAAGATTATCCCGTTGAGAAACTGTACAGAGATGCGAAAATCGGCCAAATCTATGAAGGAACTTCTAATCTGCAGTTGCAAACAATCGCAAAGCAAATCTTGGAGAATAGATTTTAAACATTCACTCGAATGTCGAAATCGAAATCAGTTACGCCAATACAATTTAGCTTTTCTTCTCGGATACAGCCAGACGCTTGAAAACAGGCCTCAGTTTGGCAGCTGTTTGTTCGAGTTCTTCTGGCAGCACTCGGGTGTCACCAATTACAGTCATGAAATTTGTATCGCCAGACCAGCGTGGCACAACGTGTACGTGGATGTGGTCCACAACCCCAGCGCCTCCCGCACTGCCAAGGTTAATACCAACGTTCAACCCCTGTGGTGCATAAACCTCAGTTAGTGCAACTTCAGCAAGCGCCGTCAATGTAATAATTTCAATCCGCTCTTGCACTGTCGCCGAAGTCAATGAAGGTAAATGTCGCTTAGGAATAACCATTAAATGACCTGGACTATAAGGATAGAGATTGAGTTGAATGAAACAAGTCTCCCCTTGATAAAGCAAGAGTGTCGATTCTGAATTGTTCGTTAAGACTTCACAGAAGATACAGTCCCGCGACCGGTTGGCACTGACCACGTATTTCAATCTCCAAGGGGACCAGAGGTATTTCACGAAACGCGAACCTAATGAAACGGGATGGAAATCAGCAACATCGAGATGCTCGCTTTTGACCCCATGCGACATCTCATACAGACGTCAGTATTGCCGTAAGTTGGTATTGTCCGGCAGAGTTGCGACACTAGGTATTGAAGCCGTCGACTCTTTGGAACGTCGATTAATTAACTCTTTCAGGTCTTTACCCGGTTTAAAGTAAGGCACCTTCTTCGGCGGGACGTCAACCCTATCGCCAGTTTTAGGATTTCGCCCCTTCCGCGGCTCACGCTGCCTTAACCGAAAGCTCCCAAAACCCCGAAGTTCGATCTTTTCACCGCGATGCAAAGCTGTAACAATACTCTTGAATACCGTCTCGACAATGACTTCGGAATGCTTCTTGGTAAGTTCGGAAACACGCGAAACCTCTTCAACAAGCTCCGCCTTTGTCATACCGCTCCCCCTACTCGTTGCCCAAGACGATTAAACCAAGGTCAAGCTAAGTTACTCTTGAAGACGTTTAAAGTGGTCACCTAATGTGGCTTCTGCCGAACTCGACTGCTCATCCTGAGATGTCCAGTCAACCGCTTCATCACCTAACTTGAGCGCCCGTATACTCAAACCGATCTTTCTGTCTACTGCACTGAGCTTGATGATTTTCATCGAATAAGTTTGGTCAACCTCTAATTCAATCTTCTCGTCGCCCTGCTCATCGTCAAACTCCGAAACATGAATCAGCCCTTCGATTCCATCGGCAAGCTCAACAAAGGCGCCGAAATTCGTCAATTTGACGATCTTGCCTTCGACAACATCGCCAGCGCTGTTGTTGGAGAGAAACTCGTCCCAGACATCCGTTGACAACTGCTTAAGACCCAATGATAGCCGTTGGTTTTCAGCATCCACATTGAGCACCACCGCCTCCACTTCGTCACCCTTGTTGACTACTTCAGACGGGTGCTGCAACCTTTTGCTCCACGACATATCTGATATGTGAATCAATCCATCGACACCTTCTTCAACCTCAACAAAGGCACCGAACTCGGTAACATTCCTAACAGTCCCAGCAATTTTTGTACCGAGTGGATAACGATCGGCAATTTGCAACCATGGATTTACTTCGATTTGCTTCAAGCCTAGTGATATCCGACGAGCATTCGGATCAACACCCAGCACCAATGCTTCCACTGTGTCCCCAACGGTTAAGATTTTTGACGGGTGTTTAACCCTCTTACTCCAAGACATTTCCGATACATGGATCAAACCCTCAACACCAGGTTCCAGTTCTACAAAAGCTCCGTAATCCGTTAAACTTACGATACGACCACTAACACGTTCATTCACCGGATAGCGATCCCCCACACCGTCCCATGGATCTGCGATAAGTTGCTTATACCCCAAAGAAACCCGCTCAGTCTCTGGATCAAACTTAAGCACAATCACTTCTGCTTCATCGTTAATCTTGAACAACTCCGACGGATGTGAGACTCGGCCCCAAGACATATCTGTGATATGCAATAAACCGTCTAGGCCTCCAAGATCGACAAACGCACCATAGTCAGTCAGATTCTTGACAACACCCTTAATGACCTTGCCTTCGGCTAAGCTACTTAACGTTTTCTGTTTCTTGTCAGCGTTTTCTTCTTCCAGTAAAATCTTGCGTGACAACACGATATTGCCACGCTTCTTGTTTACCTTAATGACCCGCATCCGTAGTTCTTCCCCGCGGAGCGAATCCAGATTTCTAACAGGGCGAACATCGATTTGCGAACCTGGAAGAAAGGCTCGAACACCAATATCGACTGCAAGGCCACCTTTAATTCGTTCGATGACGTGTCCAATAACAACTTTTTGATCGTTATAGGCTTTTTCGATCTCATCCCAGATCTTCATCTTCTCGGCTTTTTCACGGGAGAGCACAACATAGCCGTGTCGATCTTCTGTACGCTCAAGCAGTACATCTACACTGTCACCCACATCAACCACGACCTCACCACGCTCGTTACGGAATTCTTCAATCGCAATCATGCCTTCCGATTTATAGCCAACGTCGACTACAACTTCAGAAGATGTGACTTGAAGTACTGTGCCACTGACTACTTCACCTTCAGCGATATTTCGAAAACTGCTGTCGTACAGTTCTAACAGGCGGGCGTACTCATCCGGGTCTGGGGTATCGGGATCTTCCACGAAGTCGTGCAGTTCCGATTTGACAACGGTGCTATCTGGACCTCCTTTAGTCAGTTCGATATTTTCCGTTTCATCTGCGCTGGGCATGCTCTTCGGGCCCTCCCCCTTTTTAGTCTGTTAATTCGAATCTGCGAGGCCTGTTCAAGCAACCATAAGCGCATAGCTACACTCTTCGAAGTAACGATAAGATACAGATTATACGCTACTTATCTCAAGACAGTCAAGCTTCGACAGCGCAGTGAAACTGTGAGAATGTGGTCCAAAACACATCCGATAACCCATGGCTCACTGACTATTAATGACCATGACAACACGCTCGAACAAGATGATTTTACGGCCTAACGATCTAACCAAGGCTGCGTTGGGAAGGTACCTAAAGTTACTCGGAATCGCTGCCACCAAGCTTGGCATGCACCAAGGTTAGCACTCGCTGAACAACTTGTTCAACGGGAACACCGGTAGTGTCCACAAAATCAGCATCGACAGCCAGTTTCAATGGTGAAGCAGCACGAGTTCGATCTAATTCATCGCGGGTCGCAAGGGCGGTCGCTACAAAAGCTAGGTCATGGCCTCTTCCGCTCGCATGGGCTGGATCCGCCGCTCGACGGCGAGCCCGTTCGTCAGCCGTCGCATCAAGATAAATTTTCACAGTGGCATTAGGAAAGACAACAGTTCCAATGTCTCGCCCTTCCATCACTAAACCTCCACATTCGCCTAGTGCCCGCTGTCGCGCTACTAGTGCACGCCTGACATCTGGCAACTTTGCGACTGCAGCCGCTGCAACATCTATCTCCGGTGTACGAATTGCCTCAGTAACATCATCACCGTCAATGACCGTACGACCATTTTCGAACCCGAAGATAACCCGCTCAGTCAACTTCGATAATCCCGCTTCATCATCAAAAGCCACCTTCTCCAAGCTAGCTTTCCATGCTACAGCCCGATACATCGCACCGGTATCAACATATTGGTACCCGAGCTTGGTAGCAACGGCACGAGCTATGGTTCCTTTCCCCGCGCCAGACGGACCATCAATTGCGATAACTGTGTGTGCTTCTGCCATAGAGCCTACTCAACTCATCTTATCTTGCGGGTGTGACACCTCGCTTGCGCGGACCAACGCAGCAATTTCAGAATTAGTTAAAAGTCTGTGTTTACCAACTTTAAGAGAAGAATCACGAAGTGGGCCGATCTGTGTACGGCGAAGGCGAATCACGGGATGACCAATCGCTTCGCACATTTTCCTCACCTGTCGATTCCTGCCTTCACGAATCGCAACTCGCAATAAAGCATTTTCACTGCTTTTTGCTTTAAGTCTACGCAGAAACTTCACTGAACTCGAAGCAGTGCGGCGTCCATCAATCAGGACACCGCGACGAAGCGAGTCGATCGCCGCCTGGCTTGGTACGCCTCGAACTCGCACTTCGTAAACACGCTCTACACCATAGCGAGGATGTGTGAGTCGAGCGGCTAACGTACCATCGTTTGTCAGAATCACAAGGCCTTCTGAATCGTAATCGAGTCGTCCAACCGGATAGACGTACTCCCGTACATTTGAAATCAGATCAAGGATGGTTCGACGTCCTTCAGGGTCGAACCGGGTGGTGACATAACCACGCGGCTTGCACACCAGAAGGTAGATTCGAGGTAGCCCAGTAATTACCTTCCGACCGTCGACCCGAATATCATCAAGATCTGGATCAGCCTTTGCTCCAAGCTTTGTTACAGAGCGACCGTTAACAGTTACCCGTCCAACTTCAATGAGTCGTTCTGCTGCACGACGGGACGAAATGCCAGCAGACGCTAGAACCTTTTGAAGGCGAACCTTGGGTAATGGCATTGGACGCTCAATGTATGCTCGATTTATCGTCGGAGGTAGACTCTTTTGCCTGCGCAGCTTCTTCCACGGACTCCTGTTGTCGTGGTGCATCACCAAGTTCTTGCTCCGGCAACGGCTCGTCCTCTGCTGTACTTGTTTCGGCTAATGATTCTGCGATCTCTAACCCAAACGCTTCAGCCATGTCTTCAACGTTAGGAAGATCCTTGAGATCGCTTAGTCCAAATCGAATCAAGAATTCCTGTGTGGTCGCGTAGAGAAAAGGACGACCAATTACCTTTTTCCGTCCGACCACCTTGATTAGTCGACGCTCGATTAATGTACTTAGGACGCCCGAAGTGTTCACTCCTCGAATCTCGGAAACTTCAGGCGCTGTGACCGGCTGACGATAGGCAACAACGGCAAGGGTTTCCAGCGACTGAACTGTTAATTTTTGTGTGCTACGCTCATGGAACAAACGACGCACCCATTCGTGCAATTCCGGACGAGTCACGATTTGAAAGCCGCCTGCTACTTTAACTAGTTGCAATCCTCCAGGTCGATCGTAATCAGCCTCTACCGCCGCAAGAGCCGCTTCAACATCTTCCTGTGGCTCATCTTCAAGAAGTTTAAAGAGCGTCTTGATCGTCAACGGTTCTGGCGACGCGAACACCAGCGCTTCAATAATTGGTTTTAACTGATCAGACACCCTCTCCGCTCCTTTACCTCAGATTAGGCTAATGGATCACCAATCGGCGTTGGTGCATCAGCGGGACGCGCTCGCTTGTATATCCGAATAGGACCAAACGAGCCATCTTGAAATACCCTGACAAGTTTCAGCCGAATCATTTCCAGCAATGCTAAAAATGTCGTAATCAAGTCCGCACGCGAAGAAGTATCAGCAAACAACTCTTCAAAGCCAGAAGCTTCTGTTTCTGAAAGCCTCGCGAGAAGTTGTTCGATACGGGTTTCGATCGAGATTTGTTCGATCGGTAAAGCCATTGACGGTCGCTGCTTGGCTCGTTCGACAACTGCTTGAAAAGCCGTTAGCAGGCTAAACAAATCGACCTCAAGCTCTGGCTCGTACTCTTCACCGGCAATCTCTGAGATGCGATCGTCAGGACGGCCCCATTGAGCGCTACGTACGGTCTCTCGCTCATGTAACAGTTCAGCTGCTGCCTTAAATTTCCGATGCTCAATCAGTCGAAGCATAAGCGCTTCTCTTGGATCTTCTTCAGATCCTTCTTCACTTGAAACAGGACGCGGTAACAATGCACGCGATTTGATATGAATCAGTGTCGCGGCCATTAACAAGAACTCACCAACAACGTCAAGATCGAGTTCCTGCATCAACTCCAGATACTCAAGATACTGTTCTGTAATAAGCGCAACCGGAATATCCTGAATGTCAATCTCATGCTTACGAATCAAAAACAGGAGTAAGTCGAGGGGGCCCTCGAAATTCGCAACCTTAACAGGATAGGCCTCAAGAAGTGATTCAAAATTGTCTGGTCGCTGCATCAATAAAACATCCCTGAGACAAATCAGAACACTGTTATTCGTACGAGAGGTTCACAGCCTCTCGAACACGAGCCATCGTTTCCTTCGCGACCCGCCGTGCCGTACTAGAGCCGTCGAACAAGATTTCACGAATTTTTTTCGGATGAGCGAGTAACTCTGTTCGTCGTTCCCGAATCGGGTCCAGCATGTTATTTAGACAACTCACCAGTTTCTGCTTGACCTCAACATCACCAACCGTCCCCGCCCGATAGCGCGTCTTAAGGTCGTTAACCTCATCTATATCGGGATTAAACGCATCGTGATACATAAATACTGGATTCCCTTCGACGGTACCAGGAACGTCAGCACGGACCCGCTTTGGATCCGTGTACATCTTCATGACCTTTTTGCGCACTGTCTCGGCATCGTCAGCCAAATCGATCGTATTGCCATAACTCTTGCTCATTTTGCGATTATCAAGCCCTGGTAATCTTGGAAAGTGCGTCAACAGTGGTTGCGGCTCAACAAATACTTGACCATAAAATCCGTGAAAGCGCCGAACCACCTCTCGAGTCAATTCTAGATGCGGCACCTGATCCTCACCAACGGGCACGTAATGGGCTCCGTACATGATGATGTCTGCAGCCTGCAACAGCGGATATCCTAAAAATCCAATGGTTGATAGATCAAGATCCGTCAGCGCATCGATCTGCTCTTTGTAGGTTGGTACTCGCTCTAGCCAAGGCGTTGGAACCACCATCGACAACAACAGGTAGAGCTCAGCATGCTCTGGTACAAGTGATTGTACAAAAAAAGTACTACGCTCAGGATCAAGACCGGCTGCCATCCAATCAGTCACATTGTCCAAGGCGTAATCCGTTAAGCCCTCTGTTGAAGCATAGTCGCTAGTTAACGCATGCCAATCAGCTACAAAATAAAAACAGTCATAACGATTCTGTAGTTCGGCCCAGTTCTTCAATGCACCACTCAGGTGGCCAAGGTGCAACTGACCTGTGGGGCGCATCCCTGATAAAACGCGTTTTTTCATAGTCTCAGTATACGGTTGTGACAGACATCAGTAGCCGTGAAAGAAAGAGGTACGGTGGTCCGATAATCGCCCCGAGTGTTCCGGTCAAGAGTAACGCATAGAGCAGTAAAAAACCGTACGGTCGGACAAGTCGGTCGTACGGCTCGCCGAGCCACATTGGCAACATGCCGCCAAGCACATTACCACCATCTAGCGGGGGGATCGGAATCATATTGAAGACAGCCAAGAGTAAATTAATCTGAACTGCCAAGTTTGCCAACTGAAAAATCCTGACCACGGGACCACTTAGCCCAGCTAGATCGTAGGATAGGAAGCTCGGTTGTCCCCCTAAAACATCCACGTTTGTTGCCCACACAGCGAGCAGGCGCATCACTAAAGCTCCTGCTAATGCAATCCCCAGATTACTGATGGGACCTGCTGCTGCAACCCAGACAAAGTCGCTGCGATCGTTTCTGAGATTTGCTACGTTGACCGGTACGGGTTTAGCCCATCCAATGATAGGTGCACCGGTGGAAAAGGCTATGAGTGGCAACAAAACTGTACCGATTGGATCTACATGTACTAGGGGGTTCAGTGTGATACGTCCTAGGCTCCGCGCAGTCGGATCCCCAAGCCAGTTAGCTGTCCATGCATGAGCTGATTCGTGGATGGTTAACGAAAACAGCAAAACGATAAAGGTGCTCAGCAGATCGATAATGTTGAAATCGGGCAATTCACTCAAGAATAAGGGCTCTACACGAAGAGAGCAAGTGCTACGAGCTAGACCTTTGTTACATGTCCTTATCGTGCTGCTGCGAAATAGCTCAGAACAGCATCGGCAACACGAGCACCAACTACGGTCATTAATTCCTCACGTGATGCCCGACGCACACCAGCCACGCTACCAAAGCGCGTTAATAATGTGCGCCGTCGCTGTGAACCGACACCAGGAATGCTGTCCAGTGCCGATCGCAGCTGTCGTGCAGTTCGTGTGCGGCGATGGAAGGTCACCGCACACCTATGGGCTTCATCGCGGATTCGCTGCAAGAGAAGTAAGGCTTCGTTGGCCAACGGTAATGTAATGGGATCTGGACGGTCGCGCACTACCAGTACTTCCTTTTTTTTTACTAAGCCAACTGCAATCAGGTTACTCAGTCCTAATTCTTCGAGGGCCGCATACGACGCCGAAAGCTGGCCTTTACCTCCATCGATTACAATGAGGTCTGGAAACGGTCCGCCCTCCTCAAGCAGCCTCCGATAACGACGAAATACGATTTCATGCATCGCGGAAAAATCGTCTGGCTTGCCGACCACAGAATCGAGACTACTTGAAGAAGATCTGTGGATAGACTTCTGCCCCTTTACCAATCCACGAATCTTGAATTTTCGGTAGGCGGAACGCATCATGCGACCATTCTCACAAACTACCATCGCGCCAACGGTATCGCTCCCTTGAATGGTAGAAATGTCGAAGCATTCGATCCGATGCAACGATGTGGCCAAGTCAAGTTCAACCCGAAGAATTTCCATCGCTGCATGGTGGCTGACAACCTCCTCCGAGTAGCGTGCTTTATACCCTATAGTCGCATTCCGCGATGCCAGCTCCAGAAGTGCACGTTTATTGCCGCGTTTAGGTACGGACAAGTGCACCCTTTTCTTCGCCCGCTCCGAAAGCCAGTCTTCAACCGCTTCAAGATCATCGATAATCGTCGGCAGAAGCACCTCCGGTGGTGCTGGTCTTGCTTCATAGAACTGCTGTACAGCGATCTGCACAATGTACTCTTCGCGATTGTCACGCAGCTCGTCGGTATCTGCGACGAGTTCAATACGATCGATAACTCGCCCTCGACGCATTTGAAAGACTTGGATAACCACACCCGCCGGCCCCAGCCGCATACCAAACGCGTCACGATCGCCAAGTGTAGGCAAGGACATTTTCTGTTGCCGATGACGGAGAGCTTTAATGGTCCGAATAGCATCACGCCACTCGGCAGCCTGTTCAAAATGTTCGTCCTTTGCAGCCTGAGTCATGCGCGAAGTAAGAGTAATAAGGAGCTCATGATTTCGCCCTTCAAGAAACATTCGTGTGTGCTCGACGGCTTCCGCATATCGTTCCTGACTGCACACATTAGCAACACACGGAGCTAAACATCGTTTGATATCGTACTCAAGACACGGTCGATCCCGACACCCTGTGATGACTTCATTGCAAGATCGAATGCCGAAAAGTCGATGTGTGAGAAGCATGGTCTTGCGGGCGAGTGCTGTCGGAAGAAATGGCCCAGCATAGAATGCTCCATCCCGCTGAACTCGGCGCGACACGAGCACCCGCGGAAACGCTTCATTAGTTGTAAGTTGAAGATACGGATAGTTTTTATCGTCTCGGAGTAAGACGTTGTATTTGGGTGCACGGTGCTTAATCAGATTGTTTTCAAGCGCGAGCGCCTCAGCTACCGAATCGGTCACGATAATCTCAAGACTCTCGACATCGTCCAGAAGGGCATCAATACGAGGGCTCGCACCATGGGCACTTAGATAACTCCTCACCCTATCCCGCAATACGCTTGCTTTTCCCACATAGATGGTGTCGCCCGCGCCGTTGAAGTACAGGTAAACACCGGGTTGTTCTGGTAATGTCGATATCTGGACCTTGAGATCTTGGATAGGCATAAGCTACACTGCAAACCGGCGAGCATGGCTTGACGCCGAACTTAGACTCAATGCGACTGAGGCCGCGTGAGTGAAAATCTGCAGATTGCCGTATTATAGTGTCACCCCTGTCTAAACAGAGTTCTCGATGACATTCACCGGCCTTATCGGCGCAACCTGCATGTTCCCTCTCCGCTTGCTAATCGCGATCAGCGTTAAACTACGTCTGCATCCCAACGTATTGACGTTAATTGGCGTACTCATCAACATTTTGGCCGCCTTGGCATTGGCGCAAGGACGCTTCACATTGGCGGGCACCATCATGACTGTCGCCAATATCTTTGACTTTATTGACGGCAAGGTGGCCGAAGAATTGCAATTGGGCTCAGAGTTCGGAGGCTTCTGGGATTCAGTCATGGACCGGTTCTCAGACATCTCATTATTCATCGGTCTTGTCTACCTTTACGCACAGTTGGGTCGAACCGACTATGTGGTCATTACTGCACTAACCATGATGTTCGCAGTCTTAACGAGCTACACACGCGCACGCGCCGAATCGCTAATCTCAAAATGCAAGGTAGGTTTCATGGAGAGGCCGGAGCGTATCGTCTTATTTATGATCGGTGCTTTTACAAACAGGATGGCTGCGGTCCTCTGGGTAATTTGTATTCTTTCGGCTCTCACAGTAGCCGACCGAATCTACTACACCTGGCGCGAGCTTAATCACGAACGGACAGGAGCCACAGTATGACGTTGCGCCAACTAGCGTTCTTGCCGTTCTTAATCCTTTGGAATGCAGCGTACTGGACCTACGAGCGTGCAACGTGGCAATACGATCTCTTGGTTCTTGCCATATTGGCATTCGTTTGGATTACACCACCCGCCTGGTTAAATGACCCCACAGCTGATGGCCTCGGCCTTATTGGCTGGCTACGCTTGTTTTTTGAGTGAAAGGCTTCGCAAGAAAGTCTAGTAATCCTGTCTGCTTTTAGTCGGTTCTTCCGGTTTACTAAACATCATCCCGCTCATCGTGGACACCAAGATCTAAACTCTTACCGGTAAAGTGAATGTCGTGAGTGGCAATTTTTTGACGAAGAAGACGTCTTACCTCACCATAATGTAATTGAGGTACGACCAAGCGACGCGCCAACTGTCGCCGGCGGTAAATGACTATTAGCGTCGGCGGGTCACCTTCACGCCAGGTCAAACCACCGATCTCCGTATACCGAACGAAGCCGGTCTCAACCCATATCCCATCTTCGTAAAGCCCACGGCCGATCCGAATATTTAACTGAATAGCATAAGCGTAATAGATAAACATCATACTCTCGCCGAACAACTGCATCAGAGGACGCTGCTGAATAACAAGTTTAAAGAAGACCAACACTCCAAGCACAACACCGATGGCAAGCAAGAGACCATATAACGGTGGACGAGCATTTCGCCACGTCAACAGTGCCGTCCCACGGAGTTGACGAAATCGACAGTAAGCGAAAAACACTCGCAAGTTGGCAACCAAAAAGCCAGCGCCTAAGATCAATAAGATGTTCGACAGTGGCGATCCATCCATCGTGCTACCTTGACTGTTCAGAAATCAGCGTGTGGCTCCCACCTACACGCGCGACTGGTACTCGCTTGTTTCAGTATTCACCCTAATCTTATCGCCCACATTAATAAAAGAGGGAACTTGAACGACGAGACCAGTTTCAAGTGTCGCAGGTTTGATCTGGGCACTGGCTGTTGCACCCTTGATGGCAGGTGGTGTGTCTTGAACTATTAAATCCACAGTCTGAGACAGTTCGACACCAATTGGTTCATCTTCGTAGAACGCAACACGAATGACTGCTTCTGGTACCAAATAATTAACCGAATCACCCAGGGTATCGCTTGTCATTTGCGTCTGCTCGAACGTTGCCGTATTCATAAAGTGATACACGTCTCCATCTGAGTACAGATACTGCATTTCATGTTCGTCAAGTATCGCCCGCTCAACATGATCTTCTGACCGAAATTTATGGTCGACCAACGTTGCCGATCGAATATTTCTGAGACGTGATTGGACGAACCCGTGCCCTTTCCCGGGCGTTAAGTGCATCAAATTTAATACCCGAAATAAATCTTGGCCCCGCTTGATCAACATTCCCTTACGAAGCCGAGTTGCTTGAATGGAGTTCATCGCCCTCTTTCCTTTGTGCTAACAATAATTACCAGTGCAAGTTACAGATCGTAGCATAATGATTTTCGGCACGGCAAAACGAAAATTATCCTTGTTCGTAAACAGGTTTTCAGATTTCGTCGTATGCTTGTAGGAATGCTGCATGGAGGATGCTCATGTTGAAACGTTTATTTGTACCATTACTTCTATTCGTATGCGGATTACTGGCCGGCCTTGTTTTAACGGGACGACTTCGCTACGCCGAGGAAACGACAGCAGATACCATCGCCACCGTGGCGTCACAGCAAGCTGCCACATCCACGATCACCACAAATGTACCAGACTTCACGGGTATTGCTGCGGCGCGCATCGAGAGCGTGGTTAATATTTCGTCACAGACCCTTGAGCCGCGCCAAATTTCACCGTTCGGTGGCGATCCATTTTTCCAATATTTTTTTGGTGACGAACCAGATCTATTCGGTTGGGACCGTCAAGAGAGTCTGGGTTCTGGAGTCATTGTCTCTCAAAACGGCTACATACTCACAAACAACCACGTCGTCGGTAACCCTGACGCCGAGGTAACAGTCACACTCGTAGACAAGCGAGAATACGCAGCCGAAGTGATTGGGGTCGACCAGTGGACAGATCTCGCACTGCTAAAAATCAACGAAGAGACCCTGCAACCTGCGCCTTGGGGCAACTCTTCAGGCTTGAAAGTTGCCGAATGGGTTCTTGCCATTGGAAATCCATTTCAACTGAATCAGACAGTCACGTTGGGTATCGTGAGCGCTGTCGGTCGAGCGAATCTCGGGATTGCAACTTATGAGGATTTTATCCAAACCGACGCCGCTATCAATCAAGGCAACTCAGGTGGCGCACTCATTAACGGTCGCGGTGAACTGGTGGGTATTAACACTGCAATCTATAGTCAGAGTGGCGGTGACCAAGGTGTCGGTTTCGCGGTCCCCAGCAACTTAGCACGTCGTGTCATGAAAGATTTTATCGAATTCGGTGAGGTACGGCGCGGGTCAATCGGGTACATCGAAATAGCGCCATTAACAAACCGGCTGGCTGCACAGTTGAGTGTCCCAGATGATCGCGGCGCTCTTATCCAGCGAATGCGACGAGATTCGGCAGCCTACGATGCTGGATTACGGCCGGGTGACGTGGTTATAACATTTGAAGACACCTCCGTCGAGGATGCATCACATCTACTCCGCCTGCTTGCCGACGCGAATATCGGTAAGACTGTTACCCTCGGTGTCATTCGGGATGGCGATTTATTTGAGATTGAGGTGCAAATTGCTCTGGGGCAGTAGGGTGGCGGCTGATAGTCACACCCGCCATAGGCTTTGAAACCGCGACTTGGTCCAGTGCGAAGCATCGCCAATTCCGATCAGTGCCCACTCGAATCCCAACACGTTCGCTCCAACCAATAGTTTCAAAACAACTCATGCCAGATTCAACGTGGAGCTGAGCCTCACACAGGTTGAGTCCGTTTTGACGCAAATCGATACCTAGCGCCCGCGTCAAATTTCCAGGCCCACGACATAACTCATGCTCGGCCAGCCGTGTCCGACTGTTGCGTGCGCGTTGCCGCCGTCGCTGCATCTCTGGAATGCCTTCAAGTGGAACTAAGGCTCGAATCAAAACAGCAGCTGGCACACCGCTAGTTTCGGTAACCACATTAAGCAAATGATGTATCCCATAATTGAGATAGATGTAAGCGTAGCCAGGCGTTCCGTACATTAGCTTGTTCCGTCTAGTCAGCCCAGAGGACGCGTGACAGGCTGGATCGTCCTCACCAATGTAGGCTTCCGTTTCGACGATGGTTCCAGACATTTTCCCTGCACGAGTAACGTGGACAAGTACGCACCCGATCAGTGAACGGGCAACGTCCAGCGTTGGTTGAGTATAAAATTGGCGATTAAGACGTCGCATGGAGTGTCCTCATATCCCAGACTCAGTGCTTAACTCAAACCCACGTCATCTATCGTCCGTTCCAGTCGCATAGGCATGAGGACGTCCCTTCGCAAGCACCTCACGAAGGTAGCGACCCGTATGTGAATGCTTGACTTTCGCGAGAGCTTCCGGTGATCCAGTGGCCACAACCTGTCCACCTGCCAGACCTCCTTCAGGTCCAAGATCGATAATCCAGTCAGCCATCTTAATCACATCGAGATTATGCTCGATGACTAATAAGGTATGGCCAGCCTGTAAAAGTTTCCGAAACGCCGTGAGTAACTTTGCAATGTCATCAAAATGCAAGCCAGTCGTAGGTTCATCGAGAATATACAGAGTACGGTCACTCCCATGTGCAGATAATCGTGATGCAATCTTAATGCGCTGCGCTTCCCCACCCGAGAGCGTCGTCGCTAACTGCCCCAGCCTGAGATACCCCAGACCAATCTCGTCGAGGACCTGCAACCGACGCAGAACTTTTTGAGAAGCATTAAAGAAGAGAAGTCCTTCCCGCACTGTCATATTTAAAATTTGGTCCACATTACGTCCGCGGTATTTCACTTCGAGCACCTGAGGCTTATACCGCGCACCATTGCACTGATCGCATGGTACAAACACGTCGGCAAGAAACTGCATCTCTACACGGACTACCCCCGCACCCTCACAAGTATCACACCGCCCACCTGGCACATTAAATGAAAAGTGACTAGGTGTTAACGCAAGCGCTTTTGCATCTTTCGTTGATGCCAGCAACGCACGGATTGGATCAAAAGCCTTGAGGTATGTCACTGGATTGGAACGTGGGGTTCGACCGATTGGGGATTGGTCTATCAAGGCCACGTCATCCAAGAGTTCTCCACCCTCAATAGCACGATGCGCGCCAATAGGTTTATCCCATGATCCTTTGATGCGCTTGAGTCCAGCGTACAGAACATCATGCACCAGCGTTGATTTCCCTGATCCGCTCACACCAGTTACGCACGTCAACGTATTAAGTGGAATCTCAACATCGATGTCTTGCAGGTTATGCTCGCTGGCACCAAACACCCGAAGCTTCTGCTCCCGTAGTTTGCGGCGCTTTTGTGGAATTGGAATGGCTAATTCATCACGAAGATACTTGGCGGTCAAGGAACGCTTCTGTGCAAGTAATTCCTTAAATGGACCTGTGAAAACCACACTGCCACCATGATCTCCGGCACCGAGCCCCAAGTCGACAACATGGTCTGCGACACGAATCATGTCGGCATCGTGTTCAACTACGACTACGGTATTCCCTTGATCGCGTAGCCGTTGCAGAATTGCAATTAATCGCTGATTGTCGCGTGGGTGGAGGCCAATCGAAGGTTCGTCAAGGACGTACAAGGTCCCAACTAAGGCCGATCCCAACGAGGTAGCTAAATTGATCCGCTGTGCTTCCCCACCAGAGAGCGTGGACGACAAGCGATCGAGGGTGAGGTAATCCAAACCAACATCACCCAAAAACGTGAGTCGCTTACGGATCTCATTGAGAACTCTCTCAACAATGGCATTCTCCCGATCGTCAAGTGTCAGATTCGAAAAAAACACCGCCCCTTCCGACACCGTAAGTGCACAGATCTGGTCAATCGTGCAACCGTCGACCTGCACGTCGCGGGCTTCAGGACGCAACCGCGTTCCCGCACAATCAGGACATTTGAGATACCCACGGTATCGACTCAGAAAGACTCGAATGTGGACCTTGTACTTCTTTCGTTCCAAACGCCGAAAAAATTCTCGAATACCATCATACCCTTCACCATCACCTTCAATAATGAATTGACGGTCTTGGTCGGACATCTCCTCCCACGGCACGTCCAGCCTGACCTTCTGCACACGCGCTGCACGCTTCAAATCAGCCAATTTCTTGCGATAGTGTGGTTTGCTCCATGGTTCGATCGCGTCCTGCTGAACCGATCGGCTCGGGTCTGGCACGACCAAATTCATATCGAGCTCGATAATGTTGCCGAATCCATGACAGGTCGGACAAGCCCCAAACGGATTATTAAACGAAAATAAGCGGGGCTGAGGCACTTCATACCCGAGATCGCACGTGCGACACTCAAAGTGTTCCGAAAATTTGTGACGGGTTGTGCCGGAGCCGGCTTGATCCACTTCGATCACAAAGGCCGTGCCGCCCCCTTCGTGATATGCAATCTCGATCGAATCAGTCAGGCGTGTGAGCATCTCAGGCGCGACTTTAATCCGGTCGACCACCACCTCAAGGATTGAACCGTTCACCTGCGCTGCAACATTGACATCCTTGAACGCCACCGCCCGCCCATCAACATAGAGTCTCCCAAACCCCTTCCGGCGCAGCGTTTCAATGGTGGCGTGAATCAGATCGACAGCCTGAAGAGACTCGGGAGCCCCATTCCCTGAGCCACCAGCCTTCGAGGCGCCATCCTCTGTTGTTTCCTCCTCCATCAGAGCAGGCAATTCCTCTTTATCGACCTCCGCTGCACCAGTAACGAGGGGCATAACAAATCCCACAAATAGATGTGTGACGTCTGTCAGTTGAGTTAACTTCTTTGCGACAGCTTCTGCCGTTTCTCTAGTCACCGGACGGCCACACTGTCGACAGATCGTCTGACCTGCCCGCGCAAACAGCAGTCGTAAGTAATCGTTGATTTCTGTGGTGGTGCCAACAGTCGATCGGGGATTCCGAATGCTATTCTTCTGGCGAATGGCAATAGCGGGTGAAATGCCATCGATCCGATCGACGTCCGGCTTCTCCATCCGCTCAAGAAATTGCCTGGCATACGCAGAGAGCGACTCAACGTACCGCCGCTGCCCTTCGGCATACAGTGTGTCGAAGGCTAAGGACGATTTTCCGGATCCGCTCACACCGGTGATCACCACCAACTGGTTCGTTGACAGCGTCAGATCAATCCCCTTCAGATTATGGGTCCGGGCGCCTTGAATAATGATCTGGCCGTTCGTCTCTGATGCAGACTGTGTCATGTCGGACCTGTAGAACAGGCTTTTTTTGAGACCGGTAACAGAACATCCTAACGCACGGTTCAGTTGGTTTCAACTGGTCTCCCGTGCGTGATGGATTCGGTGTGCTAGACTCGATATTTGGTGCAGGAGGGGTTGCAAAGCCCCGCCGAAGCCGACGTAGCTCAGTTGGTAGAGCAGCTGATTCGTAATCAGCAGGTCAGCGGTTCGAGTCCGCTCGTCGGCTCCAGTATTGACGATCTACCCAAGGAGAATTCCATGTATGTCCTGTTGCGTGTCGGAGCCACCGTGTTGCTACTCACCTCACAAGTGGTCTCTGCTCAGATGCCGTCACGTGACACACTCGACATCTACTGGATCGACGTCGAGGGCGGCGCGGCCACGCTCATCGTGACTCCGTCCAACGAGTCCATTCTGATGGATGCCGGGTGGCCCCGTTCTGACGAACGGGATGCCCAACGCATCCAAGCTGCGATGACCGACGCAGGCATCGACCATCTCAACTATTTCATCACCTCACACTTCCATACCGATCACGTCGGCGGGCTTACCGCCCTCGCCAATCGTGTCGTAATCGATCAGTTCATCGATCACGGTGACAGCGTTGAAGACAATCCGGAGCTCTGGAATCCTTATCTGGCCGTTGTCAGCGGTAAACGTCGGAGTGTCACCCCTGGTGAGACCCTCCCCCTTCACGGGATGGAGTTCATGTTCGTGACTTCCAACGGCCAAACACTACGGGCAGGGTTATCGCCAAGTGGACCGAATGCGCTCTGTGATGAGTCCTCTTCAACTGAGCCAGACATGGGTGAGAACGGTCAGAGTGTGGGCTATCTTTTGTCGCACGGATCGTTTCAGTTTCTTAATCTCGGCGATCTCACCATCGATCGCCAGCACACACTCGCCTGTCCAGTAAATAAGCTTGGCACCGTGGATCTCCTTCAAGTGCCTCACCATGGGAATGGCCTTGCCCCCGAATTGCTGTGGGCTCTCATGCCACAGGTGACCATCAGCAGCCAAGGGCCTCACAAGGGTGGCAGCGCCGACGGCTTCGAGGTCATCTCTCAAATCCCAGGGGTCGAAGACATGTGGCAAGTACACCGAGCGCTCGACACTGACGACGCGCACAACACCGAGGCACGACTGATTGCCAACCACACCGATGAAGATGAATGTCTAGGTCACTGGCTTAAAGCAACAGTTCACCAAGATGGGCAAAGCTACGCGGTGATCAACGGAAGAAACAACAGCCGTCAGACCTATATCTCGCAGTAGAGTGCAGAACTCACCAGGGCATGGCCCGACTTGTGTGCTGCCTGCCCAACTCTGCCGCCTGCTGATTAGCAGCACCAATCATCACCCCTTCATCGATCATCGCTTCGACGTCATCGGGGCGCACCACATTTAAGAATGCAATCCCAGCCACTTGCGTCGCAGTAAGCACCCGAGCGCGTGCATCGGCAAGCACCGGTGGCCACGTGCCATCAGCGTTCCGTGAGACACCGAACGACATACTCATGTCCCCTGGGCCCCACTCGGCAAAACCCAGTCCGGGTACCTTGGTGGTCGCTTCGGCGTACTCTAGTGCATGTCGATCCTCGATCTTGACCCCAAGCAGGAGTTCGCCATCTGGATTAAGCGGCCAAGGATCGGCAACACGTCGGTACTCGGCCGGCGACACACCCCACACCCGCGCCGGGTTACCTGCTGCGCCACTTCCCCGTAACCCTTCTTCAAGGCCACTCCCCACCGCCTGGGTGTGCATGGGAAACCGTGCAGCTCGCACCAAGGCTCGAACTGCCTCTGGTGAGCGAGCGTGCGCAAGTAAAATGCCGTGGACACCGGCGGAAAGCACCTGCTCCACCATCCACGCGTTTGCCCGCACCATAGCTCCGTCATGACCAGCCACTGGCAGGACACAAATAACGGCCGGCGTCCGATGCCCACTCTTGGTCGGTCCACCGTCGACCAAACCACGCATGAACTCGTGCAATTCGGACACGTTGAACGCGCTATGTTCGAAGTTGTAAGTGACGTAGTCAGCCCAGGTCTGCGCCAGCGCCTTTCCGGCTTCGTAGCCGCCACCATTAACCTGCGTGTAATATATTGGTTGCCCTCGTTCTAACAACTCGATGGCCTTGTTAATTCGCTTCGGTGCCGAGAGCGCTGACGTCGACTGTGCGCGAGACAGTCCAGCGTGACCGTTAATCAGAAGGAGGAACAAGAGCGTCGCAAGTCTGGTTACGTTCAACATGGTGAATTATCTTAAGATGATGTCCTTGGACTGACCTTCCGAACCGACGAATATCATTTGACCTTTGGCTGTCTCGTTCGACGGATTAATCAGCATAATTTCTGTGGCTAGTCCTTGCCCATCGAAAATTGACGGAAACTCAAGACCCTGGCTTGTGAGTGCGGCTGTCTCAACATACCCGAGTTCATTTTCTACGGATTCTCCACGCAGATTTCGTGTGACCCGCTGCGCGCTGAGTGCCAAAGGCACATCCGTCCACAGTCGCACCGCACCACGATGCTTCTGCACGTTGAACAATTCACCCAATGACCACACTCGCTGGCTGAAAGCTGGCAGGATTCGCTCCCAACGCCCGTGCTCCTTGCCCAACTCGTCGAAGAGTGTCAAACGTACGGTCGCAGGAGTGCGGGTGGCATTCGCGAAGGTAAAGAGCATCTGTGACTCACCATGACGAAGAATCGACGGCAATGTGTCAATCGGAAACCAAGCGTTCTGGGTCGAAACCCGTGCCGGAATCTCAGTCTCACTCAAAAGCAGCGTCCCCCGCAACAACTTCACTCGCGCCATCGCTGAGGGAGCGATCCCTACCGTTGGCCGAATCACGCCATAGGAGGTCTCAGACACTCCGTAAGATGACTCAAGACTCCATCGAAACACTTCACCCGGAGCGAGGTGGTAAGGTACAGGTTGAGACGCCCCGGAAACGGCCCCGCTATCTCGACCAAACACGGTGATCACTCCCTCCATAACCGACTCATCGGGGTTGATGAGAACTAGTTCAGAGCGATAGCCACCGCCAGCTTTCAAACCCGGGATTACCAACGGACCATGTCCATTCCATTCACTCGAGCCCTTGGAGGCCAGCACGAGGGTTTCGCCCCGCTCGGTCAAGGTGTGCGTCAGGACCATAGCAGCAACGGGGTGTGGTGCGCTCACTTCGAGCGTGCCCTCGACGGCCCATTCGTCGGGATCAAAGATTTCGAGAAGCTTTGCGCGAAAACCATTCGCCCCCAAGGAAACCTTTGCAGTGCGCACGTGGTCTCCATAGGACAAGCGCAGAGTCACCTGGACTTCTCGGGACTCGGGATTGGTCACTATCAGAGTGACTTGTTGACCCTGGCGCACATCCACGTAGAACACAGTCTTTGTCTGGGGTTGTGGCGTTACGACACTCGTCTCGCTTAAGAGCATCCGACTGCGTCGTTTTGCCAAGACATCCAACTCGCGGTGCGTGTTGTAGTAGACCAGCATGGCACCCGGTGCAGGCCCACCTTCACTTCTCAGCGATCCACGCCACGCGTGACGAATGTCCTGGTCAGAGTGGTCTCGCCCATTCCAGGCATCCAGCGTTCTATAGCTCATCGTGGTGTTGGCTGGAATGGCTACCGACCGCTCAGAGCGCGGCAGGTCAAAAACCATCAGCCGAGCCCAGAAGGAATCGGTAACGTACAAGCGCTGATGCTCGGGGTCGAAGGTAATTTCACGGGGGTCGAGCAGCTGCTCCTGTTCACCGTTGCCGGCAATTCGGCTCACGTAATCCTTTTGCCCAATGACACCGCTGGCCGCCATGCCGGTCTCCAACACGTCCGGATGGGCCTCGAAGAATAAAATGCGGTCGTTCCCCTTGTCGTTCACCAAGAGCCTGTCGTTGGCCGTATCGTAGGTGAGACCGCTGGGCATGCGCATGCGGCGCCGACCCTTGTCTTCACCGACGTCCAGCCGGTCCAGGCGCACTTCGTCTCCTTCCGTGTCGTTCATTTGTCCCAAGATGGCAATGGACTCTTGACCGTCCTGCCATCTGCTAGGCGCTGCGTCAAACGCCATCACGCGTGAGTTGTTGCCATCCACAACGAACAGCCGGTCATGGTTGACGTCATAAACCAGTCCACTGGGAGTATCGAAGCCACGATTGTTAACAGGTGCTCGTCCACTAACGACCCGTGCACCCAATACGCCGAGACTATCGGTGACACGACTACTCTCCTTCGGCGTAGGGTCGTTCTGTTCGAGGTCCCTCTGCCCTAGTACCCCGATCGCAGAGGCCCCCGTTTTGACCATGCCCGGACGAATGTCGAAGGCCAGTACCCGGTGATTGATGCCATCGGAAACGAACAATCGGTGGTGATTGGTGTCGACCTCAAGAGCAAGTGGAGTTGGAGCTGCGGACTGAATACCTCGACCCCAAGACACACCGAAGTTGAGCCGGTCGGGCCCTACGTTGGGCTCGCCTGACTCGAAATCCCGTTGACCCAAGGCGGCCACCGCCTCAGCAAAGGTACGGAGGCGGTCGGGGTGGGCGTCAAACACCATGACGCGATTGTTCCACCCATCGCCCACGAAGAGCTGTTTGCTGTTGACGTCATAGGCGAGTGCCAAAGGAATCTGTAGTGTTCGCGCCGAGATCTCTCGCAACTTTCCTGTGTGGGCATCCGGCTGCCCCAAAACGACGTCCACCACCCGGTCGGCGATTCGATTCTCCGCGTCCAACTCGAACATCAGCACCCTGTTGTTGTATTGATCGTTAACGAAGAGTCGGTGATCGACCGGGTCCAGTGCTACACCTCGAGGGTAGATGAACCGGTCGTTGATGCGTCCGTAGGCCGCGCGCGCATCGAAGTTGGGCTTCCCTTCATCATCGTAGTGACCGATCAAATCAAAAGCCGGCATCCCGGTCGTCACCTGCCCAGGCGATATATCCATGAGCAGGACTCGATTCCCGCCTGGGTAGCCTGACGCCACATACAGTGTGTTGGTTTCCTCATCCAAGAACGGGCGTGGGGAGTTTTCATAAATCTGACTGGTTCGTCGCTCGGATTTCTCGAAGTCCGTCTGAAAGAGGACAGCCATGGCATCGGGGTTGTTCTCGATTCGGTCGGGATGCACGTCGAAGACGAGTGTTCGATTGGCCACAGTTCCTTCATTTACCATGAGCTGCTGCTGACGTCGATTAAGAATCATCTGTCCCGGTGCCAGCTTCCGAAGGTCCACTCGACGCTCGGACGTACCAAAGGTGTCCTGACCCAAGACATGCGTGGCAGTCGAACCCAAATCAAGAGCAGCTGGGCGTACATCGAAAACGAGCACTCGCTGATTCCCGCCATCGGCCACAAAGAGACGCTCGGTTAAGTGGTCAAACGAAAGTCGACTTGGCCGATCAAATCGCGCAGCACCCACTCCTGGTTGATTCGAATTAAAGTCAGGTTGCCCGATCACCGTCTTTGCAGACATTCCGGTTTCAAGACTCTCGGGAATCACATCGAAGGTAAGAATGCGGTGGTTACCACCATCGACCACAAACAAGCGGTCGGTTGCAGCGTCATAATGAATACTGCCTGGATCATTGAGTCCTGACGCTCCAACGTGAGGCTCGTTCTGGTAAAAGTCCGGTTGTCCAATCACCGCCATGGCGTTCGGAGTTTCCGTTAGGCGTGCAGGGTCCACATCCCAGATGAGGATACGGTTGTTGTCACCATCGCTGACAAACAGTCGCTGATGCTTTTCGTCCAGAACCGTTCCATTGATGGAAGCAAGTTTCTGTGGTCCCACACCTCCCAGTCTTCGGGTCGTGAAATCTGGCTGGCCGAACACCGCTAAGGCTTGGGGTCCGTTGACCATACGGTCGGGGTGAACGTCAAACACTAATAAGCGGCCATTCGGGCCCCAAGCAATGACCGAAGTGTCCCGAGCAAACAGCCGATGGTTGACACTGTCGTAGGCAATTCCTGAGATCAGTGAGCCCTCTGAACGTGTCGCAATTTCTGGAGAATTGCGTCGTCCATAGAGCGAGGCCTCACCAATGACGTAATCGGCAGTACGACTCGCGAGCCTGCCGTTCTCGTCCAACTGATACACGGTGACGCGACTACCATGAGAGCTGACAAATAACCGATTGTTGGCGCGATCCAGCGCCGAAACGCTGTTTCACCACTCGCTGTGGGCAGTCGGTCCACCGTTGACCACGCCACCCACGAAGGTGGGATTGCCCCAGATATCTTCAGCACCCAACGCGTCACTTGCAGGAATACCCTGAAGTGGAATGGATTGAGCACTGAGCTCTCCGGCGACAACAAAAACGCCCAACAAGCCACAAAATACAATGAACGAACGGCATAACTTACTCATGCTCTTCCCCTTTGCTGGTTTTGCCAATGAAGCAAACTCCTGAACGAATCCTAGCATTCATTATCCTGAAGTAATCTGCGGGATTAGGATGCCGGCCACATCGGTCAGGCGAATGTCACGACCATTAAACCGATACGTCAGCTTTGTGTGGTCCATGCCTAAGAGATGCAGGACGGTGGCGTGCAGGTCGTGCGCTGAAATCGGCTGCTCCAACGCCTTGTACCCAAACTCGTCACTTGAACCGATGACTTGGCCGCCTCGAATTCCCGCTCCCGCCATCCAGGCCGTCATTGTCCCGGGGTTATGGTCGCGACCGACACCCCGTTGCGAAATCGGGAGGCGCCCGAACTCGCCATGCCACAGCACAAGCGTCGTGTCCAACAGGCCGTGCGCTTTCAGGTCAGTGAGTAGTCCAGAAATTGGCAAGTCCGACTCAGCGGCGTGCTGTCGGTGATTTTCTTCCAAGTTACTGTGCGCGTCCCACGTGTCGGTGTTCTGGTTCCCCATCCCACCATGAAATAGTTGTACGAAACGTACTCCGCGTTCAACCAACCGGCGCGCCATCAAACACTGGCGACCGAAGGGCGCGGTAATTTCCTGATCAATCCCATAGAGTTTTTGCGTTGCTTCCGATTCAGAAGAAGTGTCGATCGCGTCGGGGGCACAACCTTGCATACGGTACGCCAACTCGTACGACGAGATGCGTGCAGCGAGTTCCGAGTTGCCTGGGTGCTTCGCCAAGTCGACCTCATTCAATTTCGCCAAGGTGTTAAGCCGAGCCCGTTGTTGCTCCGCAGACATGCCCCTTGGAGGACGCAAGTCAACGATGGGATCGCTTCCGGCGCGGAACAAAGTCCCTTGGTAGCTCGCAGGCATAAATCCCGCGCTCCAATCATTCGGACCGCCAAGCGGCCCACCTCGGTAGTCATTCATCACAACATACGCCGGCAGATTGGCACTCTCAGAACCCAAGCCATAGGTCACCCACGAACCCACGCTCGGGAAACCCACCTGGATTTGACCGGTCTGCATTTCATAGGTCGCCTGGACATGATCATTGGACTGCCCATACACCGAGCGCAGGAAGGCCAGCTCGTCGACATGCCGAGCCAAATGCGGAAACAGTTCCGAGACCTCAATGCCGCTCTGCCCATATTGTTGAAATGTGAAGGGACTCGGCATCAGTGGACCGGGAAAACCTTGACGCGCAACGATGTTGCCCTCCACCTTGTCATGAAGAGGCTCACCGGCGTACCGCGACAACGCTGGCTTGGGATCGAAGGTGTCGACTTGACTGACCCCACCACTCATAAAAAGTGAAATCACCGCCGTGGCGCGTGGCGCGTAGTGTGGCGGTTTGGGTGTAAACGGATTTTCCCCAAGCGCCGGGGCCGCACACGGGTTGACCGCGGTCTGTTGTGCCGCCTTGAGTCCGTCACGCTCTAGGAGATGGGCTAAGGCGAGCCCGCTAATGCCTCCACCGGACTGGAAAAGAAAATCGCGCCGTGACCAGAACATTTTCTTCGGACGCATGGCGATTACCTTATATATAAAAACTCGTTTAAGTTAAACATCACGTGAGCCAGGTCCACCAGCGATTGCTGGTCGACCAGTTTACGCGCCAACACCATTTCGGCTGTGGTGGGTTGTCGCGTTAACGCAATTTCATAGGCAAGTTCAATCTGTCGACGAGGATCGCTTGGAGCAGTCTGCTTTAACCTCTCCGCGAAGAGCTCAGCCTGTCGCAAAACGAACGGGTTGTTCATTAGCGTCAATGCCTGCGTTGGTACCGTCGAGACATTCCGCGCCGCAGCAGTCACGTTCTGATCAGGCAGATCGAAAGTGTCGAAGAACGGCAATCCGAGAGATCGGCGACGGTACACGTACACACTACGGCGCCAAGCATGCGGGCCATCGGGTTGATTGTCCCATCGGCCATATGGGGCTGGTGACGACCGCAGAATTTCCTCAGGTATGTACGGGAAGACGGGCGGCCCACCAACCGTGAGGTCAAGACCCCCACTCACCATCATGACTGCATCACGAAGAATTTCCGCTTCCAGTCGTTGCAGTCGGTACCGCCAGAGTAATTGGTTTTGGGGATCATGGACTGCGTTTTCTGCATTTTCAAACACCGACGTCATCTGATACGCCTGAGAGGTCATAATCAGCCGCTGCATTTCCTTGATACTCCACCCGCGGTGCATAAACTCCACGGCCAGCCAATCGAGTAGTTCGGGATGCGTTGGTGGTGTCCCCATGAGACCTAAGTTGTCCAGCGTGCCGAAAATACCGCGCCCAAAATGGTGATGCCATAAGCGATTGACTAAGACGCGAGCGGTCAGCGGGTTTTGGGGCGACCCCAACCACTCAGCCAGTGCCAACCGCCGTCCTGAGGTGCGTCCGTTGGCTCGAGGAATCTCAGTCGGCGGATTGCCGTATGTTGCCACGGTCACGAAACCCGGCGCCGTCTCAGTGCCCTTGCGGAACGGATCACCTCGCACCAAGAAATGGCTCGGTGGCGTCTCGTATGAGCCCACGCCGTCATGGAGAAAACTTCCAGACGTATCAGGCATGACGCGACACTCAGGGCAACCAATGACTTCATCACCTGGTCCGTCAGGTGCATAGCGATAGTCGCCGTCAGTAACAATTTCTGCCACTGGTACTTGAGCCGGACGTTGTTGCTCAATAGCTGCAATTTGATCAACAAGCTGCTGGCGTTGAACTCGGTCTTCCGGTCGCAATGCCTCGTCGAGTTGCTCACGTGGCACATTAATCGACAGTACCTGCGTGGCTAACAGCTGCTCCCCCCGTGTGCGCTCCGCTGCTGGCTTCAACGCAGCACGTTGAACATTTTCTGGAAAGCGTTGTCGTAATTGCTGCAACTTAAGCTGCTCACGATAGGGTGCCTCAAGTTGCGTGATCTCGTCCCGAAGCCGTTGCTGGCGCGTGCTAATCTCGGCATTCGTCCGTGCATAGACTTCCGCGTCTCCCCGAGAAAGCAATGGATGCTCGGTTTCGACATAACCAAAGATCGACGCCTGCAGGCTGTAATAGTCAGCTTGGGGAATTGGATCGAATTTATGGTCGTGGCACCGAGCACAATGCACCGTCAATCCCAGCATCCCACGACCAATGGTGGCTAGCACATCATCGAGATAATCATGTCGACGCTCGGGGTTGTCTTTCTCACGAAATTGGACCCGTGGCCCGGCCCGCAGAAAGCCGGTAGCTATGCGTGTCTCATCGGTCGTGTAATCGAGTTCGTCTCCAGCTACTTGCTCCTTGACAAACAGGTTGTACGGTTTGTCCTTGTTAAAGGCCGCAATAACGTAGTCACGGTAGCGCCAAGCATTCGGACGATCGAAGTCCTGTTCATATCCGGTGGAATCAGCGTAGCGCGCTACGTCTAGCCAATGGCGCCCCCAGCGCTCACCGTAGTGAGGAGAAGCAAGTAGGCGATCAATTAAACGTTCCCAAGCTCCGCGCTCCGTGTCCGCTAGAAACTGTGCGGTCTCAGCAGGCGTGGGTGGTAACCCGATCAAATCGAGAGAAGCGCGACGTAACAACGTTCGACGGTCAGCCCGCGGCGCTGCAGTAAGGCCCTGGTCGTACCGAGCCTGTTCGAGAAAACGATCAACGGGATGTTCCAACTCTGGAAAGAGCGGCACCGCCGCTTGCATGGGAAGTTTAAAAGCCCAATAGTCACGGTCGTTTGCAGAAGAATCCTCAACATCAGAATTGGGCAGGTCTGTGGTCTCCACTACTGTTGTCGCTGTTCCAGTACTCCAGTGGGCTCCTTGATCGATCCACGTGCGAATCGCAGAAATTTCAGCAGAACTTAGTGAACCATCAGGCGGCATACTGGGCTGCTCAAAACCCGCGATGCGACGGTACAATCGACTAGCCTCACTATCGCCAGGAACAATTGCTTCACCCCGGCGGCCACCCTTCAGCGCCGCCAAACGCGTGCGGAGATCGAATTCCGAGCGCTGGTCAGCGCCATGGCAACTCCAACAGTGACGGGAGAGGATTGGCTGAATGTCACTGCTAAATGTCAGGAGCCTTTGCTGAGCTGTCGGTTGTTGTGCTCGCACCTCAGGACTTGGCACTGTCAACCAAGCAACGGTACCGGTCAGGCCAACAACGATTGCGGTAACCGTTCTCCGCATCCAAGGACCTCCATCCCACCTTCCAGTCTGCAATGACGCAGTCATGTTATCCGTTTCTCATTCATTCTGATACCCTATTGCCTCGTATTCATAATTTGCACATGAACAACCCAAAATCTGGGTGAGGAGGCGTAAGGCATGCACATTCTCAGCAAAGTATTGATGACGACAGGGCTGGCCCTAGCTGTGGCCATGCCAATTGCCGCTGTCGGAACAGAGTCGACACAACCTGAGATGACGGTACATCGTGACATCGACTACATCGACACTGCTGAATATGCCGATGCCCGAGACCTGCTTGACGTATTCATGCCGGTCAACGCATCTAATGCTCCAGTCGTCGTCTTCTTTCATGGTGGTGGTTTACTGCAAGGCGATAAGGGGCAAGGTGAATACCTGGCGAACGCACTTGTGCCACGAGGGATCGGTGTGGTGTCAGCCAACTATCGCCTCTCACCTCTTGTGAAACATCCCGCACATCTTCAAGATGCTGCTGCTGCATTCGCCTGGACCATCACGCACATTGCTGAGTATGGTGGCGACCCGAACCAAGCACATCTTGCCGGCCATTCAGCGGGAGCCTACATGGCCACCCTGCTGGCACTGGATGACTCCTATATTCGAGCCGCTGGGCTTTCGGCGTCGGTTATTCATGGATCAATTTCGATCAGTCCATTCCTGTACGTCGAAGAAGTTGCTCCCGATCGAGACAAGACGGTCTGGGGTACTGATTTATCAACATGGCGTCAAGCCTCACCCTCTTCCTACATTGGAGATGGCAAACCACCGTTACTGTTCGTGTACGCAGATGGCGATGCCGATTGGCGGCGCGGCCAAATTGAACGGGCCGTGCGGGAGCTTAAAGCTGCTGGACAGGCGAGTGTTAACGCTGTTGAGATTGCCGACCGGACCCACAGCTCAGTCGTCGAAAAACTCGTCGACCCACACGACCAAGGTGCCGACCATATCGCCAATTTCATCCTGCAGTTAGCGCAAGAAGAGTAACTTGCGACGAGGAGGTGTTGCAGAAGAACTCGTTACTCGTCAACTCCCAGGTGGGCTCGACGTTCGAGTTTCGCGAATCCACTGGCAGCCGCAGGCTCCGGCCACACAACAGACACGATGAGGGCGACGAGAAACGCGAGCGGGATTGAAATAATCCCTGGATTCCGGAGTGGAAAGATCGCTGACGCATGACCAAGTACGTCCATCTGAATCGCAGGTGACAGATAGATCAAGACCAAACTTACCACCGTACCCGTGAACATGCTCGCCTGCGCGCCGCGCGTCGTGAACCCTCGCCAGAATATTGACAAGAGGAGAGCCGGAAAATTAGCACTGGCTGCGATCGCAAAAGCTAAGCCAACCATGTAGGCGACATTTTGACCCTCGAACACAATACCCAAGACGATCGCTAGCACGCCAAGCAGGGCCGACGCCACGCGGGCCACGCGCAATTGCTCTTGATCAGAAGCGCTACCGCCACGCACCACGTTAACCCATAAGTCGTGTGACAGAGCGGCCGCACCGGCTAGCGTCAGACCTGCTACCACCGCAAGGATCGTCGCAAAGGCAACGGCCGAGATGAACCCCATGAACCCGGGACCCCCTAAAGCCGAAGCTAATAGGAGAGCTGCCATGTTGCCACCTGTATCAACGTCGCGGATGGTGTCCTGACCCACAATCACCATGGCCCCAAAACCCAAAATGAAGGTGAGGAGATAAAACACCCCAATGATTGCGGTGGCATAGGACACTGAGGTTCTGGCGGTCCGCGCATCTGGGACGGTATAGAAACGCATCAAGATGTGCGGGAGGCCAGCCGTCCCGAGCATGAGCGCCAGTCCAAGAGAGATGGCATCAATTGGATCGGACACGAGGCCACCAGGTCCAAGCACCCTGAGCCCATAATGATCACCAGCCGCCTCAAAGAGCATGAGCGGATTGAAATCGAAACGTGCCAGTGTGAGTACAGCCAGCAGGAAGGCACCCAATAACAACAAGACTGCCTTCACGATTTGCACCCAAGTCGTGGCAATCATCCCACCGAAGAGCACGTATGCCAGCATGACAGCACCGACGATGATAACGGCCAGTTCATACGGCAATCCAAATAACAAGCGTATGAGATTGCCTGCACCCACCATCTGCGCAATCAAATAGAACGCCACGACAGCTAGGGAACCAGTTGCTGCTGCCACCCGCACCGGCGCTTGACGCAGGCGAAAGGCGACGACATCAGAAAACGTAAACCGGCCCAGATTCCTAAGTGGCTCAGCAATTAAAAACATGACGATCGGCCAGCCAACCAAAAAACCGATCGAGTAAATCAGACCGTCAAAACCTGAAAGCGCAACCAAGCCAGCAATCCCTAGAAAGCTAGCTGCGCTCATGTAATCACCAGCTAGGGCCAAACCATTCTGTAAACCAGTGACACTACGACCAGCTGCATAGAAGTGCTCTGGATCGCGAGTTCGTCGCGCTGCGACATACGTAATGCCAAGCGATAACGCAATAAAGAGGAAAAAGCCAGTAATCGCAATAAGATTGGGCTCGCCGAGGCTAGACGTCACAACTGTTCTCGGAGATCAGCAATACTCTGATCATAGTGTCGGTTAGCCCATCGGACATAGATCCAGACGAGAATCCAAGCTGCAACGATTACAAGTGCGCCGAGCAGAATCCCAAGACTGAGCCCAGGACTCACGAGCATCGTAAGCAAGTTTTTGCGAAACGCGACTAGCAAGATGAAACCGAAATAGAACGCCATCATGGCAACAGTCAGCCGGATAGCAATTTTCAACCTTGCAGCATTTAACCGTTCTAGGTCCGTAGAACTGCTCATGACTGTTAGAGTGTAACCGTATTTTACAGAATTCGCTGCACCCAATCACACGACCAGCAACTTGACAAACGTGGACTCTAAACCTTCGCAGACCACCACTGCTTCGGATGCATGCGCGCACCATAACCTAGCCACACATCAAGCCAAAGCATCAAACGGCGGAGCATTGTGCCAGCAAGCCAACGGCCAACTCGTAACCACCACTTCGAAAAATCCTTGTTATACGGACAAACTCGGATACAAATCGAGCAATCGGTATTTTGAGCAACCCAGTAACTAAAGCATTTCTCGCCATCGGTCGACCACTTCCGGACCCCCTTGATATTGGACTGGTTATAACGAACAGTATTAGGGGCACCATCCGGAATCGCCTGGACCGGACAGGCCGTGCTGCACCGACGGCAGATATCACAAAAGGCTTTGACACCGAAGTCTGTGGGTCGGTCGTGGGCCAACGGCAAATCAGTGTAAATCTTCCCCAGTCGGACACGTGGACCGAACTCTTTTGTGATGAGTAACCCATGTCGGCCGTACTCTCCTAGACCGGCCTTGATCGCGAACGGAATCGCCAGTGAAGTATCATTCATGCTCGCTACTGCCTGATATCCAAGATTTCTAATGTACTGAGCAGTTGACAAGACTACCGTCGCATCCCTGGAGTACCCATAACCGGTCGCTGCTCCACTAAGCGCCGATGGTACGGTGCGAATGAGGTCATAGTCCATGGATTGGGCTGTCACAATCACATTTGTTACTTCAGCTGGAATTTCCTGCGGCCGATCCGTGAGAGTCAGGTCACTAAACTTATCGACATACATCCACCGGTCGTCATAGCTAGTGATACCGACTAGGTCAGCCCCAAAACCTTTTGCAACCCGCTTCACTTCATCAGCCGCTTGGGCTGGGGTACCCATGTCCATGCGCTCTATCGCAACGCCTCGCGTCAGCGTGAATTCATCGTTGAACCCTTCGCGTCGATCGTCGTCCTGATGAAGTTCAGTAAAGAGATCCGAAACCTGCCACGCAGCGTTACGGAGTGCATAGTCCTTCTGCGTAAAGCCGGCAGTTAATCGCCAGTTTGTAAGCGGCTCGCGATAAGTTTCGTAGAAGAGCTTGCTTTTAGGATTGCGAATGCGCGCATCCCACCACGACCGTCGAAAAACGTCGTCACGCTGGCGGAATCGTTCGAAGTCTGGTTGGATATCGAAGCCGGCTTCGGCGTCGTCTAGCCTAGAACAATTCGTTGCCGGTTTTGAAGACCCCATCACGTTGACAAGAGAAGTGCCAAAGCTCCTAGGCCAACAACTCGTGCACTACATGCGACGGTTCACGAACCCCAGTTAACCGAGCCTCCAACCCTTGGTGCTTGAAGGTAAACCGCTCGTGATCGATACCGAAAAGATGCAGAATCGTCGCCTGAAGGTCACGAATGTGGACAGGATTCTTGACGATATTGTAGGAGAAATCGTCTGTTTCACCGTACACAACGCCCCCTTTAACTCCACCGCCAGCCATCCACACGGTAAAGCAACGTGGATGATGGTCACGGCCATAGTCAGTTGGAGTCAGCTTCCCTTGCGAGTAGATTGTCCGTCCAAACTCCCCACCCCAAATAACCAACGTCTCATCAAAGAGACCACGCTCTTTCAGATCTTGAATGAGTGCCCATGCCGCACGATCGACGTCCTTCGCCTGCGCCCGGAGTACTTCTGGAGCATCATTATGAACATCCCAGCCTCGATGATAAATCTGAACGAAGCGAACGTCTCGTTCGACCAGGCGGCGAGCCATCAATGCCGCATTCTGGAACTTACCCGCCTGCTTCGCGTCCTCACCCCACCGTTCAAAAGTACTCGCCGGCTCACTTGAAAGATCTGCCATTTCCGGCACAGCCATCTGCATCCGAAAGGCCATTTCGTACTGCTGAATACGAGCCAACGTTTCCGGGCTACCCAGCTGATCATGCTGAATGCGATTCAGTTCTCCGAGACCATCTAGCATCTTGCGCCGAACCTCACGTGAAACACCATCCGGATTCTGCAGATACAGAACTGGGTTCGTGCCTCCGCGCAGCCCAACACCAGCATACTCGGGCGAGAGGAACCCAGAACTCCACATTTTCGCAGAAATTGCCTGGACACCACTTTTTGGGTGGCTCTTTTCGGCGTTCATCACGACGAAGGTCGGCAAATCACGATTCATACTTCCAAGACCGTAAGCAAACCATGCGCCTACACACGGCTGACCTGGAATTTGCTGCCCTGTCTGAATGAAGGTAATCGCGGGTTCATGATTAATCGCCTCGGTGTGCATCGAACGTACTATCGCAAGATCGTCGACCATCTTCGCCGTATGCGGCAACAATTCAGAAATCCATGCTCCACTCTGTCCATGTTGGTCAAACTTAAAGATGGACGGTGCAATTGGAAAACGGGCCTGTCCTGACGTCATAGTCGTGAGGCGCTGCCCCTTGCGGATCGACTCGGGCAAATCCTTGTCATACCAACCCTGCATTTGCGGTTTGTAGTCGAGTAGATCCATTTGTGGCGGTGCTCCCATCATATGGAGATAAATACACCGCTTTGCTTTTGGTGCGAAGTGAGGCAATGTTGGTAGGCCGCCAAACGCCTGGGTGTCCTGCGGTTGTGCAAACAGATCCTCGGCCATGAGGTTCGACAATGCCAGCCCACCAATTCCCTTCGCCACCTGACCAAAGAATTGTCGACGGGTCTCGTTAAGTATGGCTTCTTTGACTGGATGCATTATGGAACCTCTCGTCGTTACCAACAGGCCACTACTTGTTCAGCACCTCATCTAAATTCATCAACTGGCTGACCAACATGGTCCAAGCAGCCGAGTCAGGCACCGGTAATGCTGGATCCGACACTGAATCCCCAACGTTTAGCAATTGTGTCGCTCCATCGATATCCGTTCGATACATTTCGAGTAATTCCTGATGAGTTTGTCGCACCAGCGCGCGCTCATCGTCTTCAAACAAGCGAGCCAACAGACGTGTCGTGACGTAATCGAGTCGCTGGTTGAACTCTTCACCAGCCTCCCGCATCGCACGTCCTGCAAGATGGCGAGACGCCTCAATGAATTGCGCGTCATTCATCGTCACCAAAGCTTGCAGTGGGGTGTTCGTTCTCTCACGACGAACCGTTGAGTGTTCCCGTGTGGGTGCGTTAAAAATCTCCATCGACGCCGGTGGCGCTGAACGCTTCCAGAACGTGTAGAGACTTCTACGATAGAGTTTGCTTCCCGTGTCCTGTTCATACACCCGTGTGTTGCTTTGCGGCATTGCTACCGTACTCCAGACGCCGTCTGGCTGATAGGGCTTCACGCTCGGCCCACCAATCGTTCGAACCAAAAGTCCGCTCGAAGCAAGTGCGTAATCACGAATCATCTCGGCATCCATACGAAACCTCGGACCACGAGAAAGCAAGCGGTTGTCTAAATCTTGTTCGAGCTTGTCGTCAGTTGCGTGCGACGACTGGCGATAGGTCGCCGATGTCACGATCATTTGAAAAAACTGCTTCGTGTCCCATCCTGATTCCTTGAACTCGTCGGCCAACCAATTGAGCAGCGCCGGATGGGAGGGTTGATCCCCTTGTGCGCCAAAATCTTCACTGGTGCGGACAAGGCCAGTCCCAAAGACCTCTTGCCAGAAGCGATTCACCGTCACCCGACTCGTTAGCGGATTGTTGTCGGCAACAAGCCAACGGGCAAGCCCCAACCGATTCCGCGGTAGAGACTCAGCCATTGGCGGTAGGACAGCCGGCGTGCCGGCCGGCACGCGCTCACGACGATCATCATACATGCCACGATTCAACACATAGGCTTCAGGTTCAGTATCTGACCGTTCGTTCATCACGTGAGTCACGCCGCCACGTCGGCGAATCTCTCGCCACTCTTGATCAATCGCCTGTCTCCTAGCGACAAGCTTCTGATACGCACCATCTTTCACGCTGAGATAGAAGTGTCGAAGCGCCTCTCGCTCCTGCGTATCGAGTTCCGCAGGATCTTTGTCTTGAGCGTGCTGAAGTGTAGGCCACACCGATACGACCTTAGCCTCTTGCACCGTGAGGACCCGATTAAATACTCGCAGATCGGCAATAGCACCTCCTGCGAAAAAGCGCGGCTCCGGCGCATCACGAAATTCGTCAATCGGCTGCATGCCTTTGCCCAACACAAAGGGTTCGGCGGTCCGAACGCTGCCTTCGACATCCGCAAAAAATTCACTGCCTTCCGTTTCGACAACCTCGCCATCAGGGTAGACATGCAGGCCGCTTCTCTCACCAGAGCCGTCGTACGTAAATACAACATGAGTCCATTCACCCACTGGCATCCGTTTCATATTGGTCGGGAAGAGATGAAACCGCTTGCGGTCCATGTCGTCCGCAGTAGCCTCGCCAATCATATGAAATGTGATCTGTCGAGCCCCGAGATTAACCCGCCATCCACGTGAGTCATCGAGGGCATCAGACTGGCCACCCACCTCAAAGTTACCTTCATCCTCAGGGGTATATATCCACATCGCCAACGAAAATGGCGTATCCGTGTCTAATGGCAGGCTAGGTAATTCCGCCCATGACTCCTCGCCGAACGTCAGAGCAAGCTGACCTTCTTGCGGGCCCGAGCCAACTTTTGCACCGGAATGAAGTGTAATCTCGTGGTGTTGACTCTCGTACTCAACAACCGGAGGATTCGTCTCATCGAGCACCATAGTCATCAACTGCGCCGACTTTTCAAGCGGCGTCTCTAAGGTGCGGTATTCCTCAGTTGCAAGCCATTCCGCAAATATGTCGCCTACTGATATCTCACGCTTGGTAATTTCAGCATCAAGCATCCCTGCTTCCGTGCGCAATGAATGCCAGAGTTCAAGATCTTCATTCTCCGGCACCACCAAAATGGGTGGCGGATCAGACACATTCCCATCCATCGCGTACTGGGTCGTATTCCGAAAGAACGCCGTCATGGCATAAAACTCGCTCTGCGCGATTGGATCAAACTTATGGTCGTGACAGGTGGCGCAGCCGACTGTCAATCCGAGAAACACACTACCCGTGGTTTCAGCGCGGTCCTTGGCATAAACCGCTTCGTACTCTTCGACAATGGCTCCACCCTCATTGGTCGTGATGTTGTTACGTTGAAAGCCACTCGCAACCAACTGATCAAGTGAAGGGTCAGGCAATAAATCGCCAGCGACCTGCTCAACGGTGAATTCGTTAAACGGTTTATTCTCGTTAAAAGCTCGAATTACCCAGTCGCGATAGGGATACATTTCGCGATAGTTATCGATGTGAATCCCATGCGTATCGGCATAGCGGGCAGCATCGAGCCAATAACGTGCCCGGTGTTCACCCCAATGTTCGGACTCCAGTAATCGATCAACCAGTTTTTCGTACGCCTCCTCTGATTGATCATTGAGGAAGCGTTCCAATGTCGCCGAAGCTAGCGGTAACCCTGTGAGGTCGAGCGCCAATCGACGAGCAAGTGTTCGCTTGTCCGCTTCTGGATTTGGAGTGAGCCCAGCTGACTCAAGCCGAGCCAACACGAAACGATCGAGTGAATTACGAACCCACGCCTCGTTGGCCACTTCCGGGACTTCTGGCCGCTCAATGGGCTTGAAAGACCAATGTTGATCCCACGAGGCCCCTTCTTCAATCCATCGCCGCATAACATCGATCTGGGCGTCAGATAATGTTTTATTGAACAGCACAGGCGGCATTCTTCGTCGCTGGTTTTCATGCGCGATTCGTTGGTATAACAAGCTGGCTGGGAAATCCCCTGGCACGATGACGGAACCTTGAGGACGAGTCGCGAAGGCTCCCTCTTCAGTATCAAGCCGGAGATCAGCCTCTCGTGTCCCTGGATCAGGGCCATGACACTGAAAACAGTTGTCCGCCAAAATAGGACGCACATCTCGTTGAAAATCAACGGGCGCTGATGAGGTTTCCTGCGCTCCTGCAGATGGTGACCAGGCACAGATTAGTGCCACGAATGTGAGCAGTCCTATTTGTAGGTACCTTGGAACACTGAATCCAACGCTGGCCAGCGCCCCAGAATTGTCACAAATCTTCCGCTGAAGAATACGGTTATGCATGCCATTCGCCCCAAGTAATGAGCAACTTCTTTAGTACTTCTTCATAAATTACTAGGACATCTTTTTCCAGAAGTCGAACCATGTCAACAAGATACAACATTGAAACCTTGGGACGCTATCTCAGCCTCTCCTACCAACAAGCTACGTACATTTCTAGTGCACGACTTCTTCTTCATACGGTTCCAGGTGAGGAATATCAATTGCACGTACTACCTTAATCGCGATAGTCAGCGCCTTCTCAAAATCAAGACCACTACCTTGATCACGTATATCTTTCTTTGTCTGTCGCAGTGCACGGAGAATTCGTGACCGATCGAATCGTTGCCCTTCACAGTGTTCGCAGAAATCCATAGCTTTCTTGTCTCCGAGGTCATCACGTTATCAATGCAACTACCAAACGTTGGCATTCACCTATCTCATCATTACTGTAATCATAGTCGATTCACGAAGCTTGCAATCATGTAGCACCTGAAAACAGACAGGAACGTAGTATGATCAGTTTCTTACACATCAAACAGTTGGACCATCTACAAAAAAGCACTCGTTTTGGAATCGAGCGTTCACTACAGCATGACCAGTCTTGAAATCTTAATCGCCCTTACAACGATCACCGTCGGAGCTTTTATTCAAGGCTCGGTGGGTTTCGGCTTGGCGATGATCTCGGTTCCTGTACTGCTACTCATCAATCCTGAGTTCATACCGGGACCACTGCTTTGTGCAACCTTGACCTTGACATCGCTAACGATTTATCGCGATAGAAGCGGCATTGACAATGCTGACTTACCATGGGCCTTAGCAGGTCGAATCATCGGAACCCCCTTGGGGTTATTCGCTCTGGCGTCAGTCTCACGCGATAACCTCGATCTTATGTTTGGCTCACTCATCCTGTTTTCGGTTCTGTTAAGCGCGTCTGGGCTACGGTTGCTTCCCACACCTAAATCCCTGATAGGCGCTGGAACACTGTCTGGTTTTATGGGGACAACGTCCTCAATCGGTGGCCCACCAATGGCTCTCCTCTATCAAAGCACCGAAGGAATCCGTTTACGAGGAACGCTAGCTGTCTTTTTTACTATCGGAGTTGTGATTTCACTAGTCGCTCTTGCCGCCGTAGGTCGCTTCGGACTCAGAGAGTTGTCACTCGGACTGCTCTTACAACCCGGTATTCTTGCCGGATTTTTTCTGTCATCACGAATGGCTGCAAATTTGGACCACGGTTACACACGACAAGCAGTACTCAGCGTAGCCGGTGTGTTGGGAACCGTCGTCATCATACGGCAACTGCTGTAACGACTAATTAATCACACCGGCAATGGCAAGGATGGTCGTCATCACCACCTGCATTCCTCGTACCGTTGGTTCTCGCTCGATATCAACCCATTCGTCCAAGGAATGACTTCGCCCACCAAGGCCACCTCGACCAATCGTGATGGCAGGAATCCCAAGACTAATCGGAACATTCGAATCAGTGCTTGAAATTCGAAAGGTTGGCCGAATACCAAACGCTTCAAAGGCCGCCACGGCAAACTTTACAATGTTTGCTGATTCAGACGTTTGACCAGACGGACGATCACCTACAAGCGTCATCTCCAACTCAATCTGACCTTCCGATATAGATCTTGTTGCATTTTCTTCTTCGACAGCTTCGTGAACCAGATCGAGAAATGTTTCGACAAGTTTTTCGAGTTCATCTCGTGATTCCGAACGCATGTCCACCACCATGGATGTTTCGAACGGAATCGAATTAACTGAAGTTCCACCTTCAACAATGCCAATATTAAACGTGGTTTTCGGCGTGTCAGGTACAGATATGGCGCTGACCTTACGGATAGCATTGCCCATAGCATAGGCTGGACTGACTAAACCGAACGCCCCGTAACTATGACCACCGGGACCTTTAAACGTAACGCGGTACCGAAGACTACCAAGCGCGCCGGTCGTGATGGTTGACTGACCACCAGATTCGACCGAAATGAAACCACCAATTTGATCTTTGTACTTCCCGTCCCTAAACAAATGCTTCACTCCACGTAAGTCGCCAGCCCCCTCTTCCCCAACGTTCCCAATGAACAACAAATCGGATTCAGTTTCGAGATCCGTCTCGTTGAGTACACGCGCAACAGCGAGCAGCGTAGCTAGCCCCGCTGTATCGTCACCAATCCCTGGCGCCCTCAGGCGGTTGCCTTCACGCCGAACCTCTACCTCAGTGCCTTCCGGAAACACCGTATCCAAATGGGCTGCTACCGCGAGCAACGGTGCCCCACCGGTCCCAGGTCGCAAACCCATGACATTCCCAATTTGGTCCATTTCCACATTCGTCAGACCTGCATCGCGCAACATTGCCATGTATGTGGATGCTCGTACTTCCTCGCCAAAAGGCGGCGCCGGAATCTCAGTCAGTTGCACCAGTTCCTCCACAAATCGAACGTACTCTTCATCAAGACGCCGCAAGGCTCCCTGGTAAGCTTCCATATCCCGCAGGCGTGTTATCGCATTAGCGGTATCACGGAATTGAGCAAGAAGGAGTGGCTCATCGAGCAGGAACAACACGAGGAGCAACAAAAGTGTGCGCTGTATAGTCATTCAACTGCACGAATCGTACCTGAAGAATTCGATCCCGGCAACCGACTTCCAATTACTTCGTTGAGTGGAGCTTCAACGATATACTGAAAGCAGTAATGCCTATTTATGAGTACATTTGCCGAAAGTGTGATGCCCGAAGCGAAATACTTCAACCAATGGGTGTAGGTTCGAGAGGGCTAGAATGCCCCAGCTGCGGACATAAGTCACTTGAGAAGCAATTCTCCACATTTGCTGGTACATCAAGCGGCGGCGCGGCATCACGTGAGATGAACAATTGTGGTTCAACCGGTTTTACCTGAGCCTCCTGATGACCACGGTTCGTTGAGCCGTAACCAACGCACTCGACACACAACACATTCGCAACCATTACACATTCGTGTCTTGGCGTAGTGTCACGCTTAAACCCAGGGACAGGCCACTAATCGTCCATGCCTAGTTTCAAGCGGTGGAATAGCATCGCGGCAGGTTTCGCGCACGATCGGACATCTTGTCCGGAATGCACAACCAGACGGCTTTCGGATAGGGGTAGGAATATCACCCACCAGTCGTATGCGATCGTCACGCGACCGCTTCGGTTCCGGCCGAGGTACGGCTGACAACAATGCCCGCGAGTATGGATGTTGTGGATCACGATACACTTGCTCGGCCGAACCAAACTCCACAATGTTGCCAAGATACATTACAGCAATCCGATCAGAAATATGTCTGACGACAGAGAGATCATGCGCAATAAAGAGATAGGACATTCCAAACTCTTGCTGCAAATCCTGCATTAAATTGATTACTTGCGCTTGAATTGACACATCGAGCGCACTGACCGGTTCGTCAGCAATCACAATTTTTGGATTCGTAGCCAACGCACGAGCAATGCCAATGCGTTGACGCTGTCCACCAGAAAATTCGTGCGGATATCGACCAGCGTGTTCACGAGTCAAGCCAACTTTCTCAAGCAGCCAGCGCACACGGTCGTGCCGCTCGGCTCGACTTAACTCGCGCGCATGAATGGCTAGTGGCTCTTCGACGATCTGCGCAACAGTCATGCGCGGACTGAGTGATGAATACGGGTCTTGAAAAATCATCTGGAGATCAGCTCGAAATGGCCTCATCTCTGAGTGATTGAGTGAGACCAGATCGACAGAACGGGATTTATGGTGATACACAATGCGTCCGGAAATTTTTACACCGTAATTCATTGCGTGCAGAATATTGACAATGGCACGCCCAATAGTGCTCTTGCCACAACCCGATTCCCCTACTAAGCCAAGCGTTTCGCCACGATTCAGGCTAAAGGACACCCCGTCAACCGCTTTTACTTCAGCAATCTGTCGTAACAAGACCCCGCCGTGAACTGGAAACCGCACCCTCAGGTCATCAACTTCAAGCAAAGGTTCCATTACGCATTCACAAGATGGCATCGCACCAAATGACCAGGCACGACCTCGATGAGTTCAGGTTCAACTGTGTCGCACTCGTCGACTTTCATGTCACAACGGGTACAGAACTTACAACCCGACGGAAGGTCGTGGATGCTAGGAACTGTGCCGGGAATGGTTTTCAATCGCTCAGCCCTGTCACCATCGATCCGCGGCAACGACGCAAGTAACCCTTGTGTATAGGGGTGAAGAGCTCCACTAAAAATTTTGTCGACTGGGGCTACTTCTTGGATCTTTCCACCGTACATGACCATGACTCGGTCACATGTCTCTGCCACCACACCTAAGTTGTGAGTGATGAGTAGAACAGCTGCCTCGGTCTGTTGCGCTCTCACCTGCACTATTAATTCAAGAATCTGCGCCTGGATCGTCACATCCAGCGCCGTGGTGGGTTCGTCGGCAATGAGTAATGACGGGTTACACGCAAGTGCTATCGCAATCATCACACGCTGTCGCATACCCCCTGAAAAATGGTGTGGGTAGTCCCTCATACGTAATTTAGCGTCAGGAATGCCGACCAATTCAAGCATCCTCACACTACGGTCGAATGCCTCAGTCCTCGAACAGGCTTCGTGCGCCAATATGACCTCGCTAACTTGCATGCCGATCGAGAAGACCGGATTCAACGAGGTCATTGGTTCCTGAAAAATCATGCTAATGTCTTTGCCGCGCACCTGGCGAATTTCGTCCCAAGTAAGTTGTAATAAATTACGTCCCTTATAGTGCACACTGCCGGTCACAATCTTCCCTGGGGGATCAGGAACGAGTCTGAGCACACTTAAAGCAGTAACAGTTTTGCCAGAACCAGATTCGCCAACCAAACCCAGAACCTCACCCTTACGAATATCGAAATCAACACCGTTGACTGCCTTGGCCGTGCCACCTTCGGTTTCAAAATAGGTACGCAGATCACGCACTTGCAGCAGAGGTTCCTTCGGCATAACCAAGTTCTCTTTAGACGTAGCTGTTGTCATCGTAATCGAGAAAATTCTTTCGGATCGAAGGCTTCCCTGATGGCCTCACCGACAAAAACCACCAGTAGCAATGTCACAAACACCGCCGCCAGCGGAAAAAGCACAAGCCACCACTTCGTCAAGTTGTTCATGCCTTGACCAATTAGTTCGCCCCAGCTCGGCGTGGGCGCAGGTAAACCAAAACCTAAGAAATCGAGCGCAACCAACGCACCGATGTTCGCCACGATGGCAAACGGAGCGAATGAAACAACCGAAGTTAATGAATTAGGAAGAATGTGCTTAAACATAATGATCGGCTCAGAAGCACCCATCGAGAGAGCTGCGCCGACATAGTCCTTAACCTTCTCTCGATAGAACTCACCCCGCACGTAATAGGTAATCCCCATCCAACCGAAAGCAGACAGGATAATTGCCAGTAGCCAGAATGCCGGTTGAAGAAGCTGGCTTCGTCCTGGTAAGTACACCGGCACAATGATGGAACTCACAATGATCACCGTATAAAGAAACGGTAGGGATGACCAGATTTCAATAGTGCGCTGCCCGAGCAGGTCAACCTTTCCTCCCAGATACCCTAAGGTTGCACCAACAACAATGCCTAAGGCATAGCTCACCAATGTGACGAGAATGGCAAATGTAACTGAAATGTGGAAACCGTACGCCAAGCGTACAAAGACGTCGCGTCCTCGATCGTCAGTCCCGAAGAGGTGTTGTTTCGTCGGTGGATGTGGTGGAAATCCGGCCTCGTCAAGTAGCGATTCATTGGGGCCATACGGGTATGGCGGCATGAAAACCCAATCACTGGCTTCTTTCACAGCGAATTGTTCCCGAAGCGCCCGATAGTTGGCCTCGCCAATTGCACTTTGACCAAACTGGGTCGCTTGATAAACCTCAAGTAAGGGGAAATACAGCTTATCTTCGTACTTCACGATAATCGCGTTATTGTTCGCCAGCACCGGGAGAAAAAATGAAACCACATAAGCAATGAGGATCGCGACAAACGACCAGTAACCTCGCTTCAACCGCTTAAACTTACGTAGGCGTTTACGAATAACAGATTCCGAAGGGACTGACCCTCCGTGCTGTTTGTTTAATTCGCTGGATGCCACCAACACCTCAGTGTTTTCAGAAATTCGATCATTCATTTAAACCGTATGCGTGGATCGACCACTGTGTAAATTACGTCGGATAAAATGTTCCCTATCAACATAAGTAAACTGCCAACAACTAAAATACCCAGTGCCACGGGGTAGTCACGTTGCAGAATCGAGGTGTAGCCCAAGTAACCCATCCCATCAATGTTGAAAACTTTTTCAATCAGAAAAGAACCAGCCAGCACCAAACTGAACGCGTGTCCCAAACCAGTCGCGAGCGGAATAATCGAGTTGCGTAAGGCATGGACAAAGATCACTCGCCGCTCAGATAACCCCTTCGCGAAAGCAGTACGAACGTAATCTTGGCTAAGATTTTCCATGAGGGAATTTTTTGTCAGAATTGTCAGCGTGGCGAAAGAACCCACCATGTAACACAAGACCGGTAGGAACATATGATGGAGTTGGGCGAAGATTTTGCCACCTACACTAAGGTACTCCCAATTAAATGGACGAAACCCACCAAGCGGAAATACGTTCCAAAAGCTACCACCACCAAGCAGCACAAGTAGCGCCGTCCCAAGGGCCCAACCAGGCACTGAATATCCAAGAAATACAATCACGCTGCTCACGAAATCAAGACGACTACCGTGCCGAACAGCTTTCATGACTCCAAGTGGAATACAGACCAGATAGCTCAATAGAAATCCGGTTAACCCCAGAAAAATCGAGACCGGAAATCTCGACTTGATGACATCCCAAACAGGTTCCTGATAGACGTAAGAATTGCCGAGATCAAAATGCACTATATTCCATAACCATTGGCCGTACCGCACATGTACGGGTTTATCAAAACCGTAAAAGCGTCGAATTTCATCAATCGCATCCTGTGGTAACGAAACCGCAAATTCAGTACCACCGCCGGCTACTGCACCCTCGGTCATGACAGCCATCCTGTACTGCATTATTTGACGTTCAACTGGACCTCCAGGGACAAAATGCATAATGACGAAAACCGCCATTGTGATCCCGATGAAAGTTGGGATGATCAACAAAACACGCCTAAGAAAGTAAGCGGTCATGATGTAGTCATTACATGACGGTTACACATAGCGCGACAGTTGTAACGGCCCTAAACCGGAGGGACGTTAGGACAACTCCTTGGGTGACAGACTTACTACTCGATCCCTGGTGTCGGTAATTCTTGCCCAATCCGTTCGACATACTGCTCCCAGTAGTGCACATCTGTCTCACCCACCTCAAGTGTACTGGAAGCACTCCCCATGCCTTCACGGAAACGCGCTTCTTGCTGAGGATCGATCCACCACAGCGTCAACGGATCTCGGTAGTACCCAAAACGAGACAAATAGCCATCTGGTTGACCAAATTTATTCCAAAACGCAATCCGATAGAACGGCGCCTCCCACCCGAGAATATAGTGGTGTAGATTTGCCAGAATTCCATCAATTTCACGAATGATCGTTTCGCGAGCTCCTTGATCGAATTCTTTATCGTACGCTTCAAGCAATTCGTCAATACGGTCATTCTTGACAGCAGTAATGTTGTTCGTGTTGTCGGGATCTGCCAACGATGAATGCACTGTCGTCTCTGGATTTGGAAACAACAAACCCGTATAGGCAACGGCCACCAGATCAAAGCGTCGTTCGTCGATAAGTTGAATCATCGTCTCGAACGTCACGAGCCGAAGATTCAGCGTGATCCCAACACGTCGTAGATCTTCCTGGAAGATCGTATATGAGGGCTCGAGTCCCTGCTGTCCGTAGAGTAATTCCGCGGTAAGTGGACGACCATCTTTAATGAGCCGCCCTTGGGTATCACGCTCCGTCCAACCGGCATTGGCTAGCAACTCTACCGCGCGCGCTGGGTCGTATGGGTTTCTCGGATTGTCAAGATTCTTATATGGACCAGAAAAATATGTATTCTTTGGTGTGTATTCGTTAAAGAACAGCTTCTCAATTAACTGCTCACGATTATAGAGATGGGTCAAGGCTTGACGTACTCGACGATCATCCCATGGTGCCCCTCTCGTATTGAACGCAATACCTGAGAGACCTAAGGGATACTCATTGAATACCTTGCGCTTCTGTAAAAGTCCACGCTGGACGGGTTCGATATCGAGTTCTTCGACCCACTCTCTCGAGACGTTCACATAGTAGTAATCAAGATCACCTCGCTTGAACATCTCAAATGCCAAGTTGTCATCCCGAACGACTATTTGATGGATCTCGTCAAAGTTACTTAAGCCTATATTTCTTCGATGACTTTCCGCCCAGTAATCAAGCCGGCGTCGAATAATCACACGATTTCCGCGATCGATGTCAGCTTCGTTAACCAAGTACGGCCCTGAGCCTGGCAACATCTTGTAGTTGTAATCGGAAATATACGTCGCACCATCGACCGTCTTGAGTACAGAGGCCGGATATATCGGCATACCAGAAAAATATAAGAAATTTCTCCAGTTCAACTGTTGGCTGGTAACTCCCACAATATACGGACTCTCGGCTACCGGCCGTTCGAACTTCGAGTAAACCAGCTTGGAACCAGGATCCTGAAGGCCGTCATCCATCATCAAATCCCACGTTGCGATGACATCTTCAGACCTTACCGCTTCCCCATTTGAAAAACGTGCGTTGGGATTGATTCGATATCGAAAAGTCATATGGTCATCTGAAATCTTCCAGTGGGTCGCAATCGACGGAATCCATTGATTCGTGGTGGAATGCAGAGTCAGCAAGCTCTCGTAAACCATGCCATTAAGCATTAAGTCAAACTCGCTTGTGTTGGGACCGTGGTACCTAAACGTGGTCGGAAAGTCACGTTCGTGAGAATGGAATTGGCCACCTTTCACGGCATGCGGATCACCCATCAGATCGAAAGCGGTATTAGTTTCCCAATCGTTACCGACAAAACCAGCACCGCCAGCATCAGCTGAAACACTTGGATCGGCATTCAGGTCCTTCTCTGGAAAAACTGGGTAGTCATTCTTATCAACCGATACGGGTTCAGCCGGCGCCACCACTTGACCGGACGGGTCCGATGTGTTCGGCATGTCGCCACCACACCCAATCGTGATGGCACACCCGATCACCATTACCCATAATGTACGCATCCTCATGATCGACTCTCCTGCGTTGGAAGTGACCTAGTTTTTCGAGAAAGCTATTTTACCGGCAACTCACTTCAAGATGAGAATCTAAAATCTAAACTAAGTTCTGTTTAGCCACCGGAGTATGATTAATTAACCACCGAGAACCCTTTTAGATACATTCCTTAACTCATGACCAAACCTAATTGGAACACAATTCGTGACCTGTTTCCTGCCGCTAAGGAATTTGTCTATCTGGCTACCGCAGGTGCCCCGCCAATTTCGATTCCGGCCAGTCGGGCTGGAATCCGCTACTACGAAGAAATGGCCTCTCAAGGCGATTTCCCTTGGGATAGATGGTTAGCAGAAGTGGAAACCGTCCGAGGGAAAACAGCTAACTTTATTGGCGCGAACCCTGAAGAAATCGCATTCACTTTCAGTTCGTCGCACGGCATGAATCTAGTAGCTCAAATGTTCGGAAGCAAAGGTGAAATTCTCACGCTGGCTGACGAATTTCCGTCGTCCACGCTTCCTTGGCTCCAGCAGCGCTCGACGATGAGATTCATTGAGTCGGACCCGGCAGGATTGCTTCCAATGCGAAAAATCGAACGTGCAATCTCACCAGAGACGCGTGTAATTGTCACGAGTTCTGTGCAATACAGGACCGGCTTTTATCAGGATCTCATCGCATTGGGACAACTCTGCCACGACCGACACATTCTACTCGCTGTCGACGCTTCACAATCCATCGGAGCCATTCCACTCGATGTGCACGATGCGCGAATTGACGCTCTCGTTTTCAGTGGTTACAAGTGGACGATGGCCGGCTATGGTATTGCCGTCATTTACCTAGCCAAACAGCATATACAGTCGGATCGTTTCCCCATCGCGGGCTGGCTCAGTGCCCGTCAGCCAGAGCTGCTAATAAATAATGAACTAGACCTAAAGAACACCGCAGCCGCACTTGAAGTGGGCTGTCCGAATTTCGCTGGCATTTTTTCACTTGGGGCTGCCCTCGATCTGCTCGTGAAGATTGGTCCGAGCCACATTGAAGCTCGCATTCACGAACTCACTGATTACTTGCACGACGCTTTGCACAATAGAAATTTTGAGATTGCTTCGCCAAGCGATCGATGTGATCGCGCCGGTATCACAATAGTTGTAGTGCGAAATCCGGAAGAAGTTGTAAAGGCGCTCACGCAAAGGAACATCTTGACAGCGGCGCGCGGTCGCGGTGTGCGAGTCTCACTTCATATTTTTAACACTTTTGAAGATGTGGACCGCTTTGTCGAAGCGTTAGAAGAAATTGAAAAACCAGAAGTCGCAAGATAGGAATCATTCGTGCTTAAGAACCTGACGTAAGAGACACGATGCTCATCGTCGAATCCTTGAACAAAACTGCTTCGTTTAATGAACCAGGCCGATAACCCTGAAGGTCCACCGTCACTTCGTGGAAGCCGGCAGCTCGAAACTCTCGGACGACCACCTCACGCATTGCCGGTAACAGTAAGTGTTCGATCTCGTCAGGTAACACTTCAATGCGAGCCATCGCACCATGGTGCCGTACACGACAAACACGAAATCCATGGGTGTGTAATACCTGCTCACAGTCGTTTACCTGCTCTAACTTGAACCGCGTGATCTCTGTGCCGTAAGGCACCCGGCTGGACAGACATGCTAGCGCTGGCTTGTCCCAAATCGGCAAATCGATATGGCGTGCCGCTTCTCGAATATCAGTTTTTGTGAAATTGAGTTCATCAAGCGGTGATCGCACACCATATTCGACCGCGGCCTGTCGCCCTGGACGATGATCCCCACGATCGTCCAGATTAAACCCATCAAGTACATGTGGCACACCGAGACCCTGCGCATGTTCGATTGCCGCACCATAGGTTTCGGTCTTGCAGAAATAGCAGCGATTAACTGGGTTGGCCGTGTACCGAGGATCGTCTAATTCGTGAGTCTCAACGAGGAGGTGCCGCACCCCTATTTCTTTTGCAAGTCGCTGTGCATGGGCCCCCTCTTCCGGCGCAAGACTCGGTGAAACAGCCGTCAACGCCAAGGCTTCCTTGCCGAGGGCAGCAAACGACTCTGCAACTAGATAGCCTGAGTCGACGCCGCCCGAGAAACAGACCACAACACGCTTGAAATCGTCCAATAGCGCACGTAAGGCGGATACTTTTTGGGAGAGTTCAGACATCAATTAAGAGCCAGACTACTTGCGAAACAACAAGCTCGTCAATAGCATGTACTGCACATGACTATTTTCGTCGTGCTCGTGTGTTTCGTCCTGTATTGGCTCGGGTACCGCTATTACGCCCTTCGAATCGCCAATCGCGTGTTTGCACTTGATCCGGAGGCCAAAACACCAGCCCACACAAAATACGACGGTTTCGATTACGTACCATGCCGGCGGTACATATTATTCGGTCACCATTACGCTTCAATCGCTGGCCTTTCACCCATGCTGGGGCCAGCCATCGCTGTAATTTGGGGCTGGGTGCCAGCCCTGTTTTGGGTGGTTTTCGGGACCATCCTGATTGGTGGGGTGCACGATTTCACTGCACTTGTGCTGAGTGTCCGTTCTGGAGGTCAGTCAATCGGAAAGATTACGGAATCAGTCATTGGATCACGGGCGAAAAGCCTTTTTCACATCTTAATCATCTTCTTCATTTCTCTTGCCATGGGAGTCTTCGTCCAAATCGTGGCACAGTTGTTCACGGCCGATTTTTATCCTGAGACCGTACTCCCTAGTTTCTCGCTAATCGCCCTGGCTCTTGTTATGGGGGCGCTCCTCTATAAGAAAGGCATTAAATTACTACCGGTGACTTTGGTGGCTTTCACTTTAAGTCTCGGTGCGATCATACTTGGGCTGAAACTTCCCACACCGAATCTTGCTTCAGACACGTGGGCCACCATAATGCTCGCCTACGCCTTTGTCGCCTCTATCTTGCCCGTTTGGTTGCTGCTTCAGCCTCGAGATTATCTGAACGCACTCTTACTCTACTTGGGACTGGCACTGTTGTTTAGCGGCTTCTTTCTCTTACGGCCAGATTTCGTTGCCCCACCCCTTAACCTCAATCCGGAAGGCGCACCACCACTTTTTCCTTTTGTATTTATCGTTCTTGCCTGCGGCGCGATCTCCGGCTTTCATGCATTAGTCTCATCCGGAACAACGGCCAAGCAACTAGATAAAGAAACTGACGCCCCGTTTATCGGATACGGCGCGATGATAGGAGAAAGCCTGCTCGGGCTCGTTGCTGTGATGGCCTGCACGGCCGGTTTCATCAACGCTGAAGCCTGGCAAGCACACTATGCAAGTTGGAATGTGGCCCAAGGACTTGGTCAAAGCATGAACGCATTCATTAATGGATCTGCGCTCTTTCTAAACCAACTAGGTATTCCGACTGCTTTAGGCAGTGCTTTCATTGCGCTGGTTGCCGTTTCATTCGCGTTGACGACGTTGGATTCTGCCACTCGCCTGCTTCGTTACAATCTCCAAGAAGTTTCGGAAACGCTTGGCATGCCTTGGCTCGCAGGTCGCTATATCTCATCTGCACTCGCAGTTGTGGCAATCGGGTTATTCGCCTTCTTCAAAATCGACGGGCAATCAGCTGGACTTGCACTCTGGGCGCTCTTTGGAACAACGAACCAGCTGCTTGGAGGATTAACACTCATCACAGTCACGTTATATCTCGTAATTCGCCGTAAGAATTGTCTGTATACATTTATCCCGATGGTTTTCATGCTGATCACAACGATCGCAGCGATGGCGGCAAATATCCGAACGTTTTATCTGAAAGACCAATTCCTTCTCTTCGTGATAGGGGTAGGATTACTGGTGCTCGCTGCCTGGTTGGTAATAGAAGGTACCCTTCGTTTCTTGCAAATCCGGAGAGATCTGCAACAATCCGAGGCGGCCGCCTAACAATTAGTCACATTCGATAGTCTGCACCCTAGTAAAGCATTGCACTATTTAACCGTCTCAAAGAAGGCTTGACCTTGCCAAGCTTCACGCGCAGGAACTTCCCAACATCCCGCACGTAAGTCACCGACGGTAGCGACCGTGTTATCGAACACCAGCGTGTCTAGCGTTACAGCACCCGATTCCGCCAGTTCGGCAAACTGGTCTCGCGATACTCGCTGGATCCCTTTTGCCTCACGAAAGAGAACCGGTGCACTGTCAACAAACGTCACACCAAGTTCTTCTTCCAGCTGTTTCACATGCCGCACCAGTGAATCAATCGAACATCCAGACGCACTGGCTTGGGATTCATCAACCCCGATCATGAGGAAGCGCTCATACCGGAAATCTCGTGCCGCAGTGAGGTTCGTGCGATGAGCTGTCCAGTCATCCAGAAACACGTCGATGTCGGCTAGTAAGCGCTCGGCCTCCACCGAGGACAACGCACGATCACTCGCAAATATCCAGAGCCTCGCCGAAGATGGCAACTGGTCAAAAGTCGTACCTGACATCACAGTCAACCTCGCATTGATTTCCTGCATCTAGAGAGACTAGCGCCTCTACTCACCTTGCATCTCGCTGGCAATGCGCTCCGCCTCGCGTAGCACCCGAAGCAGGTTCCCACCCCAAAGCTTTGCGATCTCTTCCTCGCTATAGCCACGTCGCACCAACTCTAAGGTCACATTGCCCGTTTCGCTTGCATCATTCCAACCAACAATGCCACCACCACCATCAAAATCTGAACTAATCCCGATATGGTCGATGCCAATGAGATTAACCCCATGATCAATGTGGTTTACGAAGTCCGCAACGTCTGCGGGTGGCCACTGCTCGTCAATTTGCGCCAAGCGTGTCTCGTACTCGCTCAGGCGTGCCTCATATTCATCCTCGCTCAATTCTTGTTCGGCAAGACTCCGCGCAACGTTGCGGCCCTCAATTCCCATCTCTTCACGTAGTGTCGCAATCGCGTCCTGTCTCTCAGGTGCAGGTGACTTAACAAACGCACCCAAGGCAACCGTTTGGATGACGCCACCGTTGTCTTTCAGAGCAAGCAACTGCTCGTCATCCATATTGCGTGGATGATCATTGATCGCTCGCATGCTCGAATGCGAACCAACGACCGGTGCGCGTGATGCCACAACGGCGTCAAGCATCGCCTGCTTTGAGATATGCGAGACATCAACCATCATGCCAACACGATTCATCTCGGCTACTACTTCCTCACCAAACTCACTTAAGCCATCATGCTCGGACTCAGGTTCATCAGCTCGAGGAGTGGCAGAGTCCGCGATATCATTGTGCCCACCATGGGCAAGCGTCATATACCGAGCACCGAGATCGTGATACTTCTCAACTAACGAGAGGTCCTTACCAATCACGTAGCCGTTTTCGATACCGATTGTCGCCACTAATTTCCCGGCTGCGTGGATGCTCTCGATTTCGTCGGCTGTATTAGCAAATCCAATCTCGTCTGGATACATCTCATCAGTCATGCGGTGAATCGCATCAAACTTCGTCATTGCGTCGGACTTTGCTTTCTCATAATTCTCAGGCGTGCGTGGCGTCTGACCAACAAAAACGACGAAATAACCAACATCAAGAAGACCTTCCCGCATCTTCGGAAGATCAACTTTGCGTTCACCTCGCACACCAGGATCTACTTCCTCAGTAGCGAAATTAAATGGAATGTCGTCGTGTGTATCGATCGTTAGCACTCGCTCGTGAATACCGCGGGCTTTCTCGACGATCTCATCTTCACTTGGGGCAACATCAGTAACCGACTCCATTGGTTCAGTGCCGCCACAGGACACACCAACGAGTAACACCAACACCAGCGACGCCTTAAGCCAAAATTTGAACATTGCAGTCTCTCCTAGTTCATGACTCCCCGGTCACCAATCCCGCCTACAGGAGCCTTCGCATAAGTCAACAACTAACTACCTAGTTTTCGTCATAACGTCCACAATCACATCTACGCGGCCATGTAGTCGCTTGCGTTTGCAGCAATATGACGTACCCCCTCGAGTAATTGATCCACTTCATGCGGCATGTTGTAGAAGTGCGTTGAAGCCCGAACCCCGTTCAAATTACCTGTGCCCATGGTTCTGATGTGCACACGGTACTCGGTCGATAACGCCCTCACAATGTTTGCCATCGGAATATCGTGAATGGAAAACAAGGTTAAACCAGCACTTAAGCCACGATCGCTTGAGGTCCAAAGATGAACGCCAGGAATTTCATTGAGGCCAGTTCTCAACCGATTACTGAGATATCGATCGCGCTCCTCGATGTTTTGTTTTCCTATCGTTAATTGCAGGTCGACGGCATCTGCCATGCCGAGTAAGGAGGGAACATTACGCTGCCCAACTGACTCATATCGCGTAGCCGTAGCATTTTCTCCAGGCGGACGACCCATGAGCGGCCAGATTTGATCCTGGATTTCCTGTTTGATATAGCACACGCCTGTGCCGCCACCCGCAAGCAGCCATTTTTGACCGGCCGCGGCATAATGATCGCAACCCATGTCATGGAAATTGAGGTCCAGCATGCCAAGTGGATGCGCTCCATCCACGGAAACTAGTATCCCATGCCGATGGGCCATTTCTGACAACAGCTTGATTGGCGTGACCAAACCCGTCACGTACGTAATATGACTCACCATAATCGCGCGAGTCCGTGGCGTGATCGCCTTTTCATACAGATCAACAATCTGCTCCTGGCTTTCCGGTGGAGACGGAAGTTCGATGACGACAGGGCGAATCCCGCGACGTTCCATGAGCGTTAGATATGGACCCCGTCCCCCTCCATGTTCATGCGTGTTCCACAACACCTCGTCGCCTTCCTGCCAGTCGAGTCCATGCGCAAAGATATTCATGCCCTCAGTCGTGCTGCGTGTCAAAGCAATCTCAGCCGCCGAAGCACCAACGAATTGCGCAACCTTGTCACGAACTGCGTTGATCTCATCCCGACGATAATTGTCACTCGGATCCTCTGCAATCTCTCGCAGGATACGTTCATTCTTCTCCCTCACAACCCGCGGCATTGGTCCTTGTGTGCCGTTATTCATAAAAGCTAAGCCGTCGACGATATTGAACTGGGACCGCACCTTCCACCAATATGCCTCATCGAGTGCACCCATCGGACGCAACTCGTCGAGTGGCAGCGCCGACACTGATCGGGTTTGCGCCTCCAAGCTCATATTGAATAGACCGCTGGAAATCCCAGCAGCAGCAGCCATCGAACCGCCTAGAAAACGTCTGCGTGACAATCCAAGCCCGTTACCAGTCATATCGCACCTTTTCCTTATCCCTCGTAACGTCAAAACCCGTTACGGACTCCATTAAACCCATCGTATACGCGGTCAACAATGCCAATATCATGCCATGATAGCGATGTCGCGACCACTAGGCCAGTTCCAAAAATTTTTCTCATTCCTGAGTTATCCTTACTCTTACGATGGCACTTCTGGGTATTGATGTCGGAACCGGCGGGAGTCGAGCAATTTTAATTAATGAGCAAGGCAAGGTTCTAGCATCGGCGACCGAAAATCACGAGCCCTTCGCATCACCAAAGACCGGATGGGCTGAACAAGCACCGGAGGATTGGTGGCGAGCAAGTCAAATCGCCATTCGATCTGTGCTTAAGCAAGGTGCTCTCGACCCAGACACGGTGACCGGAATTGGACTCTCGGGTCAGATGCATGGGGCCGTCTTGCTTGATGCAAGTGGCTCCGTTGTGCGCCCTGCGATCATTTGGTGCGACCAACGTACCCAAACACAGTGCCAATGGCTAACCGACACGATTGGGGCAGCTCGGCTCATCGAACTCACATCCAATCCAGCCCTCACAGGGTTTACCCTGCCAAAACTTCTCTGGGTTCGCGAACACGAACCGAACGAATGGACTCAAGTTAAACGTGTGCTCCTCCCGAAGGATTACGTCCGCTTACGCCTGACGGGAGCATACGCCACTGACGTTGCTGATGCATCGGGAACCCTGCTCTTCGACGTGGCCAGTCGACGATGGTCACCTGAAATATTGGATGCAACAGGCCTGCCTCTGGACCATCTGCCGAGTGTCTTCGAGGGACCTGACGTGACTGGAGCAATAACTGCAGACGCTGCGAGTGCCACTGGTTTACCTGTTAAGACTCCAGTCGTCGCGGGTGGTGGAGATCAAGCTGCTGGCGCGGTTGGCATGGGAATCGTGCAACCTGGTGCTGTCAGTGCAACCATTGGGACTTCAGGAGTGGTTTTCGCCGCGACGGATCGGCCAGCACTTGACCCAGAGGGGCGCGTACACACGTTCTGTCATGCTGTGCCAAATCGCTGGCACGTCATGGGCGTGACACAAGCGGCGGGTCTTTCACTACGGTGGTTCCACAACGAATTCGGTACCGTGAAGAACGATAATGACCGAGACCCTTACGAACAACTATGTGATGAGGCAGCCACAATTGGTGCTGGCGCAGATGACCTCTTGTGGGCCCCCTACTTAATGGGTGAACGAACACCACACCTAGATCCGAATGCCCGCGCAGCACTCGTTGGGCTTACTGTCAGCCATACACGTGCTCATATTGTCCGTGCAATCCTTGAAGGTGTCGCGTTTAGTCTACGTGACTCGTTTACCATTTTTGAGGAAATGAAAGTGCCAGTTCAGGACATTCGTCTAGGCGGTGGTGGAGCGAGGTCTACTCTCTGGCAACAAATTCAAGCTGACGTTTATGGTCAACAGGTCTTAACCCTCACCGCAGAGGACGGCGCAGCGTACGGGGCTGCCTTACTCGCTGGTGTCGGAACTGGTGTCTGGTCATCTGTCGATGAGGCGTGCAACCAAACAGTAACCGTGGCAAGTCGCGTAGATCCTGACGTGAAGGCGGCGAAGCGTATGACGGACCATTACACCCGCTATCGATCTCTGTACCCAGCCTTAAAAAAAGTAGCGTACACTTAACCTCAACAGTGAGTGATACATATGAGTACTGATTCCTATAAGCCACGCCCTGAGCACAAGTTTTCTTTCGGACTTTGGACCGTGGGTAACCGCGGCCGGGACCCCTTCGGTGATGCGGTACGCCCACCAGTCAAACCTGTCGATCTGGTTCACTTGCTCGGAGAAATTGGGGCTTGGGGCGTTAACCTGCATGACAACGATCTTGTACCAATCGATGCAACCATTGCCGAGCGCAATCAAATTGTCCGTGATTTTAAGAAAGCGTGCGATGAGGCTACTGTCGTAACATCCATGGTCACCGCCAACCTTTTTTTTGATCCGGTCTTTCGCGATGGAGCCTTTACCGCAAATGATGCCAATGTGCGAGCTTATGCACTTCAAAAAACGCTGCGGACAATGGATTTAGGTGCTGAATTAGGAGCTTCCACCTACGTCATCTGGGGCGGCCGTGAAGGAACCGAGACCGACGCCTGTCGTCGGCCAGATGAGGCCATTAAGCGTCTTCGCGAGGCTGTTAACTACATATGCGAGTACAACATCGAACAGAATTACGGCTATCGAATTGCACTGGAGGCGAAACCTAACGAACCTCGTGGCGACCTTTACTTCCCAACCACCGGAGCATACCTTGGATTCATTGCAACACTCGCTTTCCCTGACATGGTTGGCGTCAACCCGGAAGTGGCGCATGAACAAATGTCCGGGTTGAATATGACCCACGCGGTCGCCCAAGCGTGGGAAGCAGGTAAATTGTTTCATGTCGACCTTAACGACCAATCACCTGGTCGTTACGATCAGGATTTTCGGTTTGGAGCAGCTAATCCAAAATCTGCCTTTTTTCTAGTGAAGTTTCTAGAAGATGTGAACTATGAAAACCCGCGGCACTTCGACGCGCATGCGTACCGTACCGAAGACCACGAAGGAGTCAAAGATTTCGCGCGTGGTTGCATGCGGACCTACTTAATCCTGAAAGAAAAGGCTCAGCAGTGGAATGCAGATCAAGAAATCCAATCTCTCCTGTCGGAGGTCACTGCTGCTCACGCTAACGCTTTCGCGATAGAACCTTACAGCAAGGACCATGTGCAAAAACTTTTATCTTACGACTTTGACCGAGACGAAATCTTTTCGCATCGACTTCCCTATGAGCGGCTCGATCAGTTAACGATCGAAGTCTTGTTGGGAGTGCGCTAGTATCGCTAAAGCGGATCCTTTGATTGTTGTAACTCATGCCGAATCCAATTTTTGAGGTTTGTGTCGATTCTGTCGACAGTGCCGTTGCGGCCGAACAAGGTGGGGCGACTCGGGTAGAGCTATGCGCAGCACTACTCGAAGGGGGACTGACACCGAGCGCCGGTACAATCGCCATAACACGAGCACAAGTCAGCATTGGCCTCCAGGTTATGATTCGACCGCGCGGTGGTGATTTTTTGTACTCTGATACTGAATTCACCTCGATGAAGCATGACATTGAATTGGCCAAGCAACTCGGATCGAACGGCGTCGTGTTTGGTTTACTAACTGCGGCAGGTGACATTGACAGCGATCGAACGCGAGTATTACTGGACCTTGCCAAGCCGATGAATGTAACGTTTCACCGGGCGTTTGACATGACCCGTGACCCGATCGCTGCACTTGAAACACTCATTGAACTCGGCATTAACCGTGTCTTAACGTCCGGCCAAGAAGTTTCAGCATTGGAGGGCGCTGAATTATTACATGGTCTTCTCGTCCACGCTGACGACAAAATCATTGTCATGCCTGGTGGTGGTATTACCGAACAAAACATTAAGAAAGTACTCGATACGACAGGCGCAAAAGAAATTCACGTTACAGGAACCAGAACAAAAAACACCGCGATGACGTTTCGAAACGACCGTTGCTTCATGGGTGGAGTTATACGCCCTCCTGAATATTCAATGACCATTACAGACGCAGATCGGATCCGGGCATTGGTGCAACAAACGAAATAAAATCAACACGGAAAATTTTGAAAGAAGATCACCGTGCGTGAATCCAATCGCATTCAAGAGGTTCGTCCACCGATCGTGCCAGTAGTCGAACGTATGATCAGTGCGACTCCTGGCACCATCTCGATGGCTCAAGGCATGGTTGCGTTCGCTCCGCCACATCAGGCTATCGACGCACTCGCCACCTTCCACGACGATCCTGCAAGCTATCGTTATGGTCCTGTCGAAGGCTTACCTTCACTTATCGAAGCCTTGGAAGAAAAACTAATTAATGAAAACGGAATCCACGTACGTCCGAACAGCCAGCTCGTAGTCACCGCCGGTAGTAACATGGCCTTCGTCCACGCCTTACTGGCCATTGCAGATTTCGGAGACGAAATTATCCTCGTTACTCCGTTCTACTTTAATCACGAAATGGCCGTGGTGATGGCAGGGTGTCGGTCAGTGCCCGTCGCTGTCGATGAGCACTGCCAGTTACAGCTCGATTTAATTCGGGCCGCCTTAACACCTCGCACTCGTGCCGTTGTCACCATTTCACCGAACAACCCCACTGGGGTGGTGTACTCACAAACAGTCCTGAGTGAAGTGAACTCCCTATGTCGTGAGCGTGAGATTTATCACATACACGACGAAGCATATGAGTATTTTGTCTACGATGATGCTATCCATTTTTCACCTGGTAGCATTACCGATGCTGGTGCGCACACGATTTCTATGTACTCATTCTCGAAAGCCTATGGATTTGCAGGTTGGCGGGTCGGCTACATGGTAATTCCCAAAGCACTTAGTGGAGCGATGGACAAGATTCAAGATACCGTCCTGATTTCGCCTCCTGCGGCAAGTCAGCGCGCGGCACTGGGTGCTCTCTCAGCCGGTGCCTCGTACTGCCGTCTGCACCTTCCAGCACTGGCCAAAGCACGCCAAGTTCTCCTTGACGAGTTGAGCCAGTTGTCCGACCTGTGCACAGTCCCTCCTGCGACGGGTGCCATGTACTACCTAGTGCGCATACATAAAACCATCGGCGCACTAGAACTCGTGACCCGATTAATTCACGAACATCAAGTCGCCGTCATGCCGGGCACTACCTTTGGCATCACAGATAGTTGTACGCTGCGAATCTCCTATGGTGCGCTCGACTACGAGTCAGCGCGCGAAGGAGCATCCAGATTAGCCAGCGGCCTTCGCGCCATTCTCGCTTGAGTATTACCAAACAGGTAAACACAGCCCGCACTGAAAAATGAGTAAGTCCGTTACGCACGAACGCCTCGCCGAATTACCAGTAGCTCTCATGCTAGACAACGTGCGGAGCCTATATAACGTTGGGGCTTTTTTTCGAACGGCCGATGCAGTCTGTATCGAAACGCTTTACCTCTCAGGCTATACAGGGTCACCGCCCAACAAAGAAATCACAAAGACGGCTCTCGGGGCAGAAACTACAGTCGCATGGGAGCGTACTCCTGATCCTGTTGCAACACTTCAGACACTTCGAGGAAGAGGATACGAACTGGTCGCTGTTGAAACAACGGAGTCGGCCGTCGACCTCTTCACGTGGCAACCATCTTTTCCGGTTTGTCTGTTGTTTGGCAACGAAGTTGAAGGAACAAGTCCTGCATTGCTCGATCTTTGTGAGACACATGTACAGATCCCGATGCTGGGACGAAAACGGTCACTGAATGTTGCCACTGCCGGTGGGGTTGTACTGTATGAATTGCTGCGAAAATATCGCTATCCAGTTGAACGTGCGGAGCCAGGTTCTCCGGTACTCGTCCCTACTGGTGACGGCCCAGCACGCTCTCGCTAATTGCCATATACCCTCGACAGGCGCCAGTAAGTTGCGCGACTTCGAGATACTCATCAGTGATATGAGCGAGATGTTCTGATGACGGTCCGAAGCCAAGCGTTGGAACATTAGCAACACCAGCACTATATGCCGCATTCGTGCAGAACTGATAGCTCGCGAACGACGGACTGAATCCAGCCGCATCGAGACCAGCTTTCGCACTTCGGACAAAGGAAGAGTCTTCGGACAGTTCCCATGGCGGATACCATTTCTCTTCACGCCACTCAATGCCGGTATAAGTCTTATAGTGAATTGAAGCGAGTTCAATGGTCGTGTCCCCAGCTTTCGCACGTTCACAGGCCGCATGTAATTCATCGACCAGGGCCTCGCGTGTTTCACCTGGAATCAGACGGCGTTCGTAAGTCACCTGACAGCCGCTCGGTACAACAGAATGGGCTGGATAAGGAATCGAAATGATGTCGGTCAAACACATCACGCCACTTCCAACAAACGAGTGCGCCGACATTTGGAGTGCTTCAATCTCAGCAATTACTCTACACATCTCGTGCACAGCATTGAGACCTTGAGCAGGACTGGAGGCATGAGATGGTCGACCGTGGGACTTCAGTATGAACTCGGCTCGCCCTCGACCCGCCCGAACCAAATTTAAATTGGACGATTCGCCTATGACTACGAAGTCTGGATGGTACCGATCCATAACACACCGCAGTGCCGCACCTTCAATCTGCTCTTCACCAACGGAAGCGGAGACCACGATACGACCTCTTAACCTCTCCCGATCTACGCAACCCGCAGCGTGTAACATAGCGGCCAGCGCACCCTTCATATCTGAACTACCTCGTCCGTAGATTCTTCCATCCACGAGTTCCGCACCGAATGGATCATGCGCCCACACCTCACGGGGAACAACGTCCACGGTATCCATATGAGCATCAAACAATAGGGTGGGGCCAGGCGTGGATCCATTCACGACCCCGATGACATTACCAGCCTCGTCCGTTTCAATCGCATCGAACGCGAGCTGTTTCATTTCATCGCGCACGCTAATTGCCATCGCATCTTCGTGACCCAGCACACTGGGAATCTTCACGAGCGCCCTGGCACACTCCACAAGTGAAAGTTCATCAAACGGTAGCGCCATCATTATTAATCCTCCCGCACAGCAGTACCAACGAAATCTGGGCGTTGCCGTAGCTCACCTCAAACGCACAAACATCAATATGTCGCACCGTCGTCGAACAACACTTCCATGAGTGACAAGGGATCTACACGTGCCGTATTTAGCCTCACGGTCCAGTGGAGATGCGGACCCGTCACACGACCGGTAGCCCCAACGTAGCCCACGACATCACCAGAATCTACGACGTCTCCTTCCTCTACCGCAAATCCCGATAGATGGGCAAAAAACGAATAGAGACCGAGACCATGGTCCAGAATCACGCAGTTACCAGAAAAATAGAGATCCGACCGCAGCACGACACGTCCTTTATTAGGTGCAGTGACCGGTGTGCCTTCGATTGCACGGAAATCAGCACCACTATGAGGACTTCGCGGTTGACCGTTAAAGACGCTGCGGCGACCGAAACTACTCGTGGCTTTGCCCGGTACCGGCGCGAGAAAGGAACCTCGCCAGACACGTTGCGGGGTTTGCGTTTCAAAAATTGTTGTTGTACGAGCGGTTTCCTGTTGAATGCGTGCCAACGCCTCTGGCGTAGGATTGACGTATTGTGGTGCCACCGTCAATTGTCGTGTTGCAAATTGCTTTGGTATCACGGTGAGTGGATAACGCACGTGTACGGGGCTCTCGTCCGCGGTTATGACCGTGACACTCACCAAATGCTCTCGCACCTCCACATCGAGGTCGACACCGATCAAACCTCGCCAGACCATTTGACCGGAGCTTGGATACAGCAAAATTGACTGCTCGAAGGCCGTCGCCTCGACACTTGCCACTGGCTGAGTCACTGATACAACAAGTTCAACCACCTCACCAGGTTGAATTGACCGCGCCTCATGGCTGACGCTCACCCGTGGCGTGGCAATAGTCTGCAACAAACTGGCTTCCGACCAAGGAACCATCCAAATTATGAGGCTTACAATTAAGAACTGGATGAGTTTGACAATCATACCGAGTGATGCCAGATCAGAACCTAAACTTTCCGATTGATTCCGGATTGCACCACAAGTTACCACATCGCTGACAAGTCGTTCGACCGGAATGCTCTTCTGACATTTAGAGCAGTTGCGTCCCTTTGCTTTCCATAGGAACATAGCAATGAAGGATCTGTGGAAAACACTTCAGGTTAAAGAGTCACACATGAGTAATCCTGTAACCGCTGCCGAACGGCTAGCGCGCGGTCGACGGAAATTCTTGCAATTGGGAGCCGCCCTGAGTGGGTTACTGGTTGGTTGTCGACCCTCCTCGAGCGTTCCTCAACCAGGACCGTCCTTTCTCGGTGGCCCGGTCAGCGAGTACGGCCTCCGGTCTCAATTTGAAAAAACCGTTCGACTTTTCAGGAACTCGCTAAGTCAGGAAAATAATGGTAGCCAAACACCTCTACAAGACCTGGAAGGAATAATTACGCCAGCTGGGCTGCATTTCGAGCGTCATCATGCAGGTATTCCGGTCATCGATCCAACCGAGCATCGACTGTTGTTGCACGGAATGGTTGAGCGCCCGTTGATCTTGACAGTTGAGGAACTTAAACGATTTCCTTCGCATTCTCAGATTAATTTTGTCGAATGTTCAGGCAATGGTCGTATTCACTGGGGCGATGCATCTGACAGAACGGCCCAGCAGATTCACGGACTCACCAGCTGTAGTGAATGGACCGGCGTAAAGTTGTCAGTACTGCTTAATGAGATCGGATTACAGTCGGGCGCGAGCTGGATTCTGGTTGAGGGTGCCGATGCATGCAAAATGACCCGCAGTCTGCCGTTGGCTAAGGCCTGCGACGATGCCGTTGTTGCCTACGCACAAAACGGCGAAGCCTTACGTCCCGCGCAGGGATACCCGTTACGGTTGCTCGTACCAGGATGGGAAGGCAACATTAACGTGAAATGGCTGCGACGTTTAAAAATTGTCGATCAGCCGTACATGACGAAGGACGAAACCTCCAAGTACACCGATCTCCTAGCTACTGGCGAAGCGCGGCAATTCAGCTTTATGATGGATGCGAAATCGCTGATTACACGACCCTCTGGAGGACAGCACTTACCTGGTCCTGGCTTCTGCGAAATCACGGGTTTGGCATGGTCGGGTCGCGGCACAATCACCAAGGTAGAGATCAGCACAGACGGTGGACGCTCCTGGCAAGATGCCCGACTGCAGGGTCCAGTGTTACCCCTGGCTCATACCCGTTTTCGATTCGATTGGAACTGGGATGGCCGCGAAGCAGTCCTGCAGTCTCGATGCACCGACGAGACTGGTTACGTGCAGCCAACCCGCAACCAATTAATTGCGGCGCGTGGTACCAAGTCCTCTTATCACTACAATGGTATCCAAAGCTGGAAAGTGCTCTCGGATGGGACCGTACGCAATGTTCATGTGTAGCCTACGAATCGCGTCAATACTCGTAATCGTGCTCTCGGGTTCCCTTACGGCACAATCACAACCCACCTCTCAACTGTTCAACATCGGCCGGACACCGACACCGGAGGAAATTGCGGCTTGGGATATTAGTGTGACACCAGATGGAGAGGGTCTCCCTCCTGGAAGTGGGACGGCCGCCGAAGGTCGAAACATCTATAGCGTTCGCTGCACGGAATGCCATGGTGCAAGTGGTCGAGAGGGCCCTCACGATATTCTCGTGGGAGGAGAGGGTACGCTGGCCAGTGATACCCCACTTAAAACGGTTGGCAGCTTCTGGCCCTTCGCGCCCACATTGTGGGACTACATTAATCGGGCGATGCCGTTCGAAACTCCTGGCACGATGTCACCAGACGATGTGTATTCGACGGTCGCCTATGTTCTCTTTCTGAACGCACTCGTCGCGGAAGACCAACTCCTTGATGCCACTACATTGCCATTAATCAAAATGCCAAATCGTGATGGTTTCATACCGGACAACCGACCTGACGTTGGTCATCCCGTCATATCTCCTGACCCGTAAGACCCTCACTGTTCCATTCGGGCTGCAGCCAGCACGGCATCTGTCACAGCCACACTCACGTCAGCTAGGTGGAGCCCTGCTTCTTCGCGTGTCCGCGACCCAGGATTCGGTTGCTCTACCATCACCACATACACCACGATTCCCGTCGGACTTTCCCAAAAACCTGAACGGATTCGTGTCAAAGGATCGCTGTCCAGGGAACCACTCTTGAAGTAGTGCGAACCGGTTGACCCGGCGTCTGCAGGAACATGCAGGATTTCCCACATCGCTTGAGTTGTGTCGGCATCGGTCTTCGGAACCCTACGGAATGCGATCCGTTGCAAAACCACTGCCAACGCAGCTGCCGTCGCCTCATTGTCACCGTTGATAACACGATCAGCCTGCATGTAGCGCCGTGATACAAGACCAGCAAACGCTGGGTCGCGGTCATGGATGAACTTAGTAAGCGATGCTGGACCACCTAAGACAGCCGTCGTCACATTCGCCGCCGCATTGTAGACTGCGTTCGACACCCCAACACCGCGGATCATCATCTGTCCGACCTCGCGAACCGTGGCGTTCACTAGATGGTCCCGAATGTCAGACTGCTGTTCATCATCAAAATGCGCAATGGCCGGATGGGTGGAATCAGTGACAATCGCTGCAGCGCCTTCGAGCACACCGTCGAGTTGGTCGGCATAGGTGTCAAACAGTTCGATGAGGTAGGCGACCTTGATGGCACTGGCGACCGGTCGCCACACTTCTGCGTTGCGCACATACCAAGGATCATCCTCGCGTCCACCCACCCAGACACTCACTTCCATCCCGTCCTCCTGACCAGCCTTCAGCAGCTCATCCAATTGAGCATCTAGGACAGCTGTATCCATCACCGCCGTCGAAATCACCTCTTCCGATACATCTTCGACAACCGGAGCGGTGGGCCCACAGCCCAGCGCGAACGACCCTAACAAGGAGACGCACAACACTAAACAATAACCGCGCGCTGTCTTGTTACGGTTCACAGTCGCGAATAAAGGATCCTGCATAATGTCTCCTCTGGGCTAGACCATCTTGGGTGGTGCCGCATGCACTTGATATTCGCGAGGATCAATCGGTACGTCGATGACGGCTGGCCGATTACTCATCCGGCCCGCGTGAACGGCTTCGGCCAACTCTTCAAGCGACGTGACGCGCTGACTCCATGCGCCAAGCGCCGCCGCCGCCGCCGCAAAGTCGATGGAGCCATAGCGGACACCGCGTTCAGTGAGGCCCCGTCGGGCTTGGGCAATTTGAATCAGACTCAGCGCTTGGTCGTTAAATACAACCGTCACGAAGTGGATTTTTTCTCGAACACAGGTCTCGACATCCCCTAGTGTCATTCCGAAGCCGCCGTCACCAATCGTACAAAGTACCGGGCGGTCCGGATACTGTAGTGTCGCTGCCATGGCTGCCGGAAACGCGTAACTCATTGACGACAAGCCGTTAGATTCAAAAAACGAAAACGGCGCAAACGTGGTCCACGCCTGTGTGGTAACAAACTTGATCGAACCGACGTCCGTCGTCAGAATCGTATCCGCAGCAGAAACTTGCCGGAGGCACCGCGTCACTTCCACCGGAGACAGCCCATGATCGAGTTGTTCTGGGGGCGTCAACACATCCGCCAGCGTTGCTTGGAATCCCGTCAGCGACGATTCACTCCAGCCAGTCTGTAACCAGGAAATCCCAGCCAGCGCATCAAGCGAGGACTGCACCTCGCCCACCAGTTCAACAGCGGGCTTAAACTCCCCCGCCGCGATTGATAGCGGACCAATGGACACGATCGGGAGGCTTTGATGCCATAATTTGTCCGACTCGACGGGCTCAAAACCGACACCCACCAACAGATCAGCGGTGCTTAGAAAATCGACGATGACACCATCACCGGAGACCCCGCAGCACACACCGAAAAACTGTGGATGATCTTCTGGCAGGAAACCTTTAGCCTTCGGTGTCACGAACACAGGCGCGCCAAACGCCTCAACGAAACGGCGGACCGCTTCCACATCCGTCTCCGGGTTAAGATCCAGGCCGAGAATCACCGCAGGACGCTGCGCATTGTGAAGCTGCTGTATCATTTTGTCGATGGCTTCAGGCGCAGCTGGAGCAATCGGCTTTGGCATGAGGGCAACACTCAACGGATCTGTGTGCTGCCGATCTGGTTCGCGACTGACATCACTTGGCAACCCAATGTGCACCGGTCCCATACGCGGTTCAAGCGTGCAACAGAAGGCCTGGCGCACCTTTGCCGCGGTGTCTTCCCCATTCAACGTGATGGACATCTTCGTAAATGGACGGTACACGGCATTCAAGTCAAGATTCTGATGCGTTGCGTAAGGCTGTGCGGCCGCCGCGGTCGCTGCCGTGATAGCAATCATGGGTGCGCGATCAAGAAAGGCGTTCGCCACCCCAAGGGTCATATTCACGGCCCCTGGTCCCAAAGTGGAGACACACACACCGGGTCGGCGCTGCATCTGACCGGTGGCATCTGCCATCAAGGATGCGGTCGCTTCGTGTCGCGTCAGCAGAAACTCAATCCCGACCTTGCGAGCCGCTTCAACAAAATCGAGGATCTCGCCACCTGGTAGGCCGTACATCCGAGTGATGCCACCATCTCTGAGTGTCTGTGCAAGCACCTCCGCACACGTCGCCATCTCGCTCCTTTAACTTTCAGGTCTCTAACGTTAGATTACCGTTACTCCGTGTGTGAGGGAGCGAGTAACTTGCTTTGGTAGAATTTATTACCGACAAAAAACGGGCCCATCTTCTCGATAAATTCAGAAGTCTGGCGCGTACTGCGCATATCCTTAATTAACTTGGACAAGGGATACAACTCCGACCCGATAATGCCCAACACGAATTCGTTATCGTCGCGATCGAGACCGTGACATTCCAGACGAATATCCGTGGCCGCACCTGCTTCACCGTAAGCGCGTCCGATCAGCGCGTGCTCCACCAGCATCCGACCCTGCTCGGCTTTCTCAAGACGGTTGAACGCGCCCGACCTGCGAAGCGGATACCAGATGGCCCACGGGTGATCCGGGTTCAAGGCATTCCGTCGAGGCTTGTGCAATAGAAAATCTTCTAGATCGGCTTCACGCCCAGCCGAATAAGTCCGACCAAACATTGTGAAATCCGGCACTGGTGTCAGGTCGGGAAACGGCGCTGTATTAAACATAATCCGAGACTCTAGACGTAAAGTGTCTGGGTCTTCAGACATTACCAGCACACCAATACCGAAAGGATCGTTCATATTCTGATAGAGGACAACTTGAAGGCCTCGGTCAACGTGCTCCGATACTGTGTCGAAAATAATAGGGGCGGGTAACCAAAGGTTGCCTTCCTCCAACCGAAAATCAGTAAATACATGGAGCTGCATAAACAACCGCCTGTCTAAGGTCTGCGATTGTCCACGACGCGGCGCACCATGCTCAAGCAAGTCTGGTACGAACGCGGGCGCCTTTGAACCGGAGGGCTTTTCCTTGGGGTCGTTCATCATGATCCTTTCTCTCCAGCCACGGGATGCGAAACTGAACCTCTCTTGTCATCTTACACTGAGTGGAGTCTGGAAACCGTAGGACGACGATAAGTCGGGTATGCTACAGAAAATCTTAACGATCATGGTCTAATTACCCAGATACGTACGTTATGAACAACGAACGACCGATTCATCTCATCGCCAGTGGAGACTCTCGGCTCGCCGCAAACCAACGGTGCTGGCCAGCCCAAGCCGCGCTGGAAACCACGATCGGGCAGGTCTTCGCCGAGTTCGGTCGCCCAGTCACCCGTGCACATGACCTCATTCCCGATAAGGGCCATGGGTTCATTGATGGGCAAGCCTATGGAATGGACATCTTTCGACGACTGGATCCAGACGTTCCGCTAGTGGTCGCGACTGCTGTGTGGCAGTACACCAGTCACATCTTGGCTGGGTTGAGCAAGCATCGAGGGCCAATCCTCACTTTGGCGAACTGGAGTGGTGAATGGCCTGGCCTCGTGGGACTACTTAACCTGAATGGGTCGTTGACGAAAGCCGGGGTGCCGTACAGCACCATCTGGAGTGAAGATTTTCAGGATGACTTCGCGCGCCGATGCCTGAGTGACTGGATACAGTCCGGCGCATTTACCCATAAACTTGACCACGTCCGTGCACTGGCCGATCAGACGTGGCCGCTGGCGCTTGCCGAGCACGAACAACGAGGACGCGCACTCGCCGTGACGTTGCGTACCGACCAAGCCATCCTCGGAGTCTTTGACGAAGGCTGCATGGGGATGTTCAATGCGATCATTCCCGACCACCTGCTCCACCCTCTCGGGATCTTTAAGGAACGTCTGAGTCAATCAGCACTGTACGCCGCGATGCGTGACGTGCCAGACAGCACCGCTACCGCCCATCTCGAGTGGCTCCTCAACCGTGGCATGCAGTTTCGATTCGGGCAGGACGAGACCCAGCATCTAACCCAAGCGCAGGTGCTCGAAGGACTCAAAATGTATGACGCAGCTGCTCGACTCGCGGCTGACTTTGGGTGTGCAGCCATCGGTATTCAATACCAGCAAGGACTCAAGGATATCTGTGTCTCATCCGATCTCGCTGAAGGCTTATTAAACAACCTGGACCGACCACCAGTGCAAGATGCACAGGGCAACGAAGTTTTCGCAGCTTCGGCGATCCCACATTTTAATGAAGTGGACGAGTGTGCAGGTGTCGATGCGATCCTCACCAATCGAGTCTGGACGAACCTCGGGCTCGACCCTTCAACGACACTTCATGATGTTCGGTGGGGTGAAGCCGTGCACGATTACGGTGTGGACGAATTCGTGTGGGTGTTCGAGATCTCAGGCGCCGCACCCGCCAATCATTTCATTGACGGCTACCGAGGAGCGGTTGGGGAACGTCAGCCGCCCATGTATTTTCCACTTGGCGGTTCAACCCTAAAAGGCATTAGCAAGCCTGGTGAAATCGTCTGGAGCCGGATCTATATCGAAAACAACATGCTCCACATGGACATCGGCCGTGGTGGTATCGTTCGACTCCCTGATGAGGAAACGGAACGGCGTTGGAATCTGACGACTCCCCAATGGCCCATCATGCATGCGGTGCTCTACGGGGTCAGCCGTGATCAATTGATGGCTAAACACAAGGCGAACCACGTCCAAGTCGCTTATGCTCCGAATGCGACTGCAGCCTTGCAAGCATTGATTGCCAAGGCGTCGATGGCCAAGGAACTAGGTCTACAGATTCATCTGTGTGGCACTCTTGAAGATGACCTGAGCTACCACCAACGAACCGAGCAGTCCTGACCACTCACGGTCTCTCATCAGGATTCAGCCAGACTCCGTCGCCCAGCGATTGCTCGCTAAGGACATTAGGGGGTAACGCTGCCGCAGATTCTCCACCAAGCCTGCATACTCATGCTTCGGAAATTCTTTGCGCATCAGTCGCTTTCGGAGACGTCGCAATTCGTACAAGTAGAGGTTGGTAATGTGGTCCTTGACCAGTTGAGGTGGTGTCGAGGCCGTCGGTTGCAACCCATGACCCTCGAGCGCCTTCAGCACGTGAGCATGATAAACGTAACGCATCAATGCAAATAATCAGGCGTGAATCGCTTTCAACGCGGTTTTAATCACGGCACAGTGCACCTTATGCCAAGGCGTCAGCTGAATCGGCGCCATACGCCGCGTACCATGGACTGGCTGTTTGCAACCGGTCATTCACGTTGTTGATGTTGGCAACCCCTTCACTTTCAAGCCAAGTCCGAAACGCACTGACGCCCTGTTTCGCATAAACAGGAATTCCTTCTTTCCAAGTTGCACGTCCGCACAATACTCCAGAAAACTTGACGCCAGAGTCAGTCGCAAGTTGGAGTGATTCGGTAAACTCCGCATTACTCACACCCGCTGAAAGATAGATAAACGGCTTCGTGGCAACCGCTGCAGCTGCTCGAAAATGCTCCATCGCCTCATCCTGGGTATAAGCCTTCGTCCCAGCGAAGGCCTGAGCACCCTCGACACACTTCATATTAACTGGCACTTCTACTTTCATCACATCAACGCCGTAACGTTCCTTCGTAAACTCTGCCATGCTGAGTTTGACCACTTCGGGTTTGATCTTGGCAAATTCAGGTCCCTTCTCATCACCACCACTAGGATCGTAACCAACGGGTTCAAGAAAGAACGGAATGTCGTTTGCTCTGCACTCATCACCGATCCGTTCAATCCATGCATGCTTCTCCTCGTTGATCGCCTTATCTTCGAATGGTGAGTAGTACAACAAAATCTTGATGCAATTTGCGCCTTGCTCTTGTAAGCGCTTCACAGACCAGTGCTGCAAAAGACCAGATAACCGACCAGGTTGGGTATTGTCGTATCCACTTGATTCGTAAGCCAGCAGTAATCCGGCGTTCTTCGATCGTTGCTTTGAAGCTTCGAGTCCCCATTGGGGATCCAGAAGAATTGCACTAGCGTGTGGTGTCAATACTTCTGCAACAACTGCCTTAAATTCCTGCATCATCGTGTCCGTAATATCGCCACCCTTTTGCGCAGCCAAAGATTTTTTTAAGGAGCCACGTTGATCCATCGCAGCAGCGGCGATTACGCCACGATCGTTCGAAACTGCCTTCATACCTGCAAGTTTTCCTGATGTGATATGCACAAACCTTCTCCTATCGATTGTGGTGCGCCCTGCTTAAGTATCGACTATCTTTCCCGACGCCTACGGGCACATGCGAAGATGGGTGACGCCCATTCCTGCGGACATTGTAACGTCTTTGGAACACGTCGACCAGCCAACCAGTGCAAAGATATGCCGCATGGAAAACTTAGCGGCGCAGATCCATACAAGAATTGGAAATCGGAAGCATGGTACTCTTTAGCGTCATGACTAGACACACTTTGAACCTGAACGGTCAGGCGATGGGACTCTTGGTAACGTTTTGGGTGCTGAGCTGGAACTTGCTAGCAACGCCAGTAGTCGCTAGTGAACAAATACGGCTCCCTTTCACCAATTATCCTCAGGTGTTCGAGGTTCGAAATACTGATAATGCTCTGGCAGCCCTAGTAATGATTGACGAGGTCATTAGTGGAACCCCACAATCAACGGCACCAATTGCAGCACGAGTGTTGAAAGCAAGTCTCTTAGCCGAACTGGAACGATACACCGAAAGCAGGCAGCTCCTGCTCGCGATTGCTGAAGAAGAACCTACATTACGTCAATTCGCTCTCACGACCGTAATCAGACATCTAACGAGTCAGGGTAACGCCGCTCAAGCACATAAATACCTACAGTTATTAACCAATGATCAACCAGAGCGAGAACATCTCGACTTGATACTCAACATTGCCGACACCTATAACAAGAATGGAATCGCGCAAGAGTCAATAACTATGTACCGTCTGGCCCTGCGACTTCGCACCTCAGGCCGTTCAGCTGACCTGGCTCGGCTCGGTATTGCTGGCATCGAGGCGGCGGCTGGTAATGTTGAACGTGCCCTAACACTGTACCGTGAGGCTCAAACCTTGAGTAGGACGGCCGATGGCTTTATAGCTGCCCGTTCTGCAGAAAATCTTCTTGTTAGAGCGACAGGCGCCACACGTACACCATTAAGCAACACTCAGTACCAAGAACACGCGAAGCGTCTTCGCAATCAAGCACGCTATGAAGCAGCCCTTGAACTGATTGAGGATTGGAATGATAACAACCCTGATCGAGAACACAACGCGGTCATCCAACTCGAGAGAATCGAGACGTTCTATGCCATGCGTGCGAATGCTGAAGCGAAACGTCTCTGTGAGGAATTTGCGAGGCAGTACCCAACACACGAAGAACTGCCACGTGTTCGTCTGACACGATTTCGCTTGGCCGTTCGAGAAGCGAAAACTGACGAAGTTAAAAACCTGGGTCATGATCTGTGGTCAGGCCGGAGCCCTGGAACATCGACGACTATTCGTCGCAGTACCGGAACCTTACTCGCGGCTTATCTGGTCGCGGTCGGCGAAATTAGAGAAGGTCTGGCAGTCTATCGCGAGCTGTACCGCATGACTGAGAACGCCTCCGATCGTCGTACGGTCCTATGGCGAGCCGGTGTGGCCGCAATTCGCGTTGGCCAGTTCGAACGTGCTGCCCTGAACCTCCGTGGACTGCTGCAGAGAAACCCAACCGGTGATCTTGAACCAGCAGCATTGTATTGGTGTGGTATTGCGGAACACCGCTTGTCCCGTGAGGACCACGCTATTAAGCTATTCCAAACACTCCAACAACGGTTTCCGTATCACTACTACGGGCTTAAAGCCAAAAAACGCCTACAGGAACTGCACTTCGGTGCAAACTCCGAAACCTTTGTTCCAGAAACACGGACAATCACTTTTCCTGTCTTAAAGCTTTCGGTTTCTACGACTCAACAACCGGAATTTAAAGCTGCCTCAATACTTGCGCAAGCTGGTCTGGTTGCAGACGCTGCAGGTTCTGTTCGAAAACTACTGGAACGTCAGCGTGGCGACCAAGCTCTCGCCCTCGTCACTGTACGCGCCTTGGCAAATGCAGGTGCTTACAATCAAGGAATGAATATTCTCGTGAACCATTTCGGGCAGTTCCTGCGTCAACCAGCGAAAGGGTTACCAGATGATTTCTGGAAGCTCGTTTACCCGCGTCCCTTCCTAAGTGACGTGGAAGATGCCGGCGAAGCCACAGGTGTCGATCCCTTGCTACTCTATGCACTCATGCGTCAGGAATCACGTTTCGATCCCAATGCGCGGTCTTTGGTTGGTGCACTCGGTTTAATGCAGATCATGCCCTACACAGCTGAAGAGCTCCGTGTAACAGCAGGGCTCCAAAACGTCCTTCTAGATGAAGAGGTCCTCCTCCAACCACGCGTGAATACTCGCTTAGGGGCTACGCTCATGCGAAGATTACTCACAATGTTTGAGGGTGCCGTCGCTCCGGTTACAGCTTCCTATAATGCAGGCGAAGACTTAGCGGTCGTGTGGTGGCAGGCTGCCGATGGACTTCGTGAAGATCAATTTGTTGATTCAATCCCGTATAGTGAAACACGTCGGTTTGTACGTGAAGTAATCACCAATTACACGACATACCAGCGTTTATATGCATCAACTAGTCCCTGAATCGAATCACCCAACTTATTTGAGAGAACGCACTGAGGTCGAAAGCTTTGAGAGACATGCCGCTTGATTGGAATGGAGGTTATCACTCGTGCAACTCGGTCTAAAAGGTAAACGTGCCTTGGTTTATGCTGCCAGCCGAGGGTTAGGGTATGCATGCGCGTTGGGTTTAGCAAGAGAGGGGTGCGACCTAGTCATCACTAGCCGTGATGACGCTCGTATCAATGAAGCCGCCGAACGTATTCGTGCGGATGCTGGAACGCGTGTCCATCCCGTCGCTTCCGATGTTAGCCAACGTGACACGGCGTACACACTCGTACAAACGTGCGTCACACTTTACGGTGGCCTTGAAATCGCATTGCATAACGCTGGTGGTCCACCAGCCGGTGACTCGTCAGAGGTGTCAACAGACCAGTGGACGACAGCCTTTGACCTTAATCTAATGAGTTTCGTAGAACTAGCCCGCGCTGCAGCACCTGAAATGAAGAAGACGGGTTACGGACGACTGCTCACAATCGCCTCTTCGTCAATCCGTCAACCGATTCCAGGTCTCGTGCTTTCCAATGCAATGCGAATGGCCGTGTTAGGAACGGCTAAAACATTATCGAAGGAGCTAGCCAAAGACGGCATCCTAGTAAACGTCATTGCACCGGGACGTCTATCAACCGAGCGGGTCGACGAACTTGATCGCGCAGACGCAGCACGCTCTAATCAATCCTTTGAAGCTGTCCGGTCGGCCGCGATTCAGACGATTCCTCTAGGCCGACTTGGACAGCCAGACGAACTCGCTAACCTTGCCGTATTTCTTGCGTCGGAAGCCGCAAGCTACATTACTGGCAGTGCGATCCAAGTAGACGGTGGTCTAATAGGCAGTTATTAGATCGTTAGCTTATCGATCGGTTCCGACGGCTCCCCCATCCGGTCTGCGACGGTCTAGACCACCCTCGAGTAAATTCCTCTCCAGGTCAAACACGATTAACTGCGCAGTGCCTTGCCCACCATTCCTTGCTTGTAGCGTGTGGCCACGTGCCTCCAAAAGGGCGATCGTATCGGCTGAAAAACCGAGGCGTTCGTAACTAATCCGATCTGGCAACCATTGGTGATGGAAACGTGGCGCATCAGTAGCTTCCTGTGCATTCATACCGAAATCCACAACATTCAGGATGGTCTGCAGCACGGTATTAATAATCGTCCGGCCTCCAGGCGTGCCAGTGACCATAAAGAGCTGACCATCTTTAGTGAGAATTGTTGGCGTCATACTCGACAGCATTCGTTTGTAAGGCTCTGCCAAATTGGGTTCTGTGCCAATCAGACCATTCGCGTTTGTGATATCCGGCCCAGCATTAAAATCTCCCATTTCGTTATTCAACAGAAAGCCAGCACCGGGCACCACGATGCCTGAACCATATCCAAATTCGAGGGTATAGGTTAAAGAAACGGCGTTGCGAGCCGCATCAACTACCGAAAAATGCGTCGTCTCTGGACTTTCTGATGGCCAAGTAAAACTGGTTGGGCTCGATATTGACGCATGCTCTTCATCAATCGAATCACGCAAATCTGTAGCATGTGACTTCGAGATTAAACGGGTTACCGGCATCTCAGGATTAAAATCCGGATCTCCGAGATACAGAGCGCGGTCAGCATAACCCCGCCGCATCGCTTCCGTCATTAGATGTATCGTCCGCGCAGACTGAAATCCTGACGAAACTAAGTCGTACCCTTCAAGCATGTTAAGCATTTCAACGAGTACAATCCCGCCAGAACTTGGCGGCGGCATTGAAATGATTTCGTAACCACGATAGGTACCACGAATTGGCTCGCGCTTTATTGCACGATAGGCTTTAAGATCATCTTCCGTGATTAACCCACCGTTTGCAGCCATCTCTTGGGCCAGCAATCTCGCAGTTTCACCTTCGTAGAAACCAGCCGGTCCAAGGTCCGCAATCCGCTGCAATGTGCGTGCAAGATCCGGTTGACGAAATGTCTCACCTGCCTCGTAGGGCACACCATGCTTTGAAAATTGAGCTACCGATGCCGGATAAATTTGTATTCGCTGTAGCGCTTGCTTCAAAGACGCCGAAAAATCGTGCGTTACGGTGAATCCATTCTCTGCTAGAGCAATCGCAGGCTCAACCAACCTGGACCACGGTAATGTCCCGTGTTCTTCCCAAGCCAGATGTAAACCCGCAACAGTCCCAGGCACTCCGACTGAGAGATGACTGAGGTGATGTCGCTCAAAGGAATACTCTTCATTTTCGAACCACATAGTAGGAGTGGCAGCTGCTGGTGCACTTTCACGGAAATCGTAAGCGACAGCATCACCCGAGGCAGCTCGGTGTACCAGAAAGCCACCGCCACCGATATTGCCAGCCGTAGGATGAGTTACAGCCAACGCAAATGCCGTGGCCACAGCCGCATCAACCGCTGTGCCTCCATCTTCGAGCGCATCAACACCAACTTGGGATGCAATCTCGCTCTGTGACACTACCATTCCATTGCGTGCGCGAATCGGCTGCCCTCCCGCCTGCAATAAAACAACCGAAGCACCTACTAGCACCGCAATCACGAAAGTGAAACGTTTCATCAATCTTCCTCCAACTCAACGACCTACAAATGACGCAGCTGCCGGCTCTAAATTGGTCGTTTGCTCGACAACTGACTCAACCTTCTCACGACTATAGAATATCGGAAAGTACTGCCCTCGCGCCCATAAGTCAAAGAGATCGCGATAGTGCACATTATCTGGGTCACCGGATTGTCCAGGACTATTGGTGCCCACTGAATTATCCCAGTTCTCCGAATCAGCAATAATTCGAAATGACGCCCCGCTCGTCTGGTTATCACTATTCCCTGTGTTGTTTACGGTGCGTCCATACCCTCCGCGCGATACAGGGCCCACATCCAGTTGGTCTCTTAAGTCCGAACGAACCGTAGCGCCGAGTGGATGACGGATTAAAGCATGCTTGTAACGGGCATCCCCATATTGCCACTGTGTCATATCAAGTCCAAGACGACTCTCTAGGTTACTAATAGCTTCGGACAGGGTGTCGACAAGCAAAGCATCGCGTCCATCCAAAGGATTAGGCCCAAATCGACCGTCTGGTGCAGACAACCAATCAATTACTCGCTTCATATTGAGACTTAATAATTCTTGAACCGTTTGAGGTATGAATAACTTTTTTACGCGATCCAAAAGCTGGCGCTCCCAAGCAACATAGATCGCGGCTTCGGTTGATCGCTGGTCAAGTACAAAATCCCAATCAAGCAACTTTCGCCGAACTGCAGCAATGCGAGTATCTGTGATCGTGACACCATCAAGAAGCGGCACGAGATTTCTAGCAGGCACTGACAGTTCGTCATGCTGCAACTGCATCATATCGACAAGCGTATGCCGCCGCCCGGACCCGAGCACTTCGGCCAAACGCACTGCCCGCATTTCGTCACCCCAGGTGTAGTGCAATGCGTTCATATAGGCATAATTCTCTGGCACCATGAAATTGTTTGCAGTTGCAAAATAGTCGGCCTCGGGATTAAACACATGAGGTAAATCCTCAATTGGTAGATAACCGTTCCATTCGTACCGACCATCACCAGGTACCGGCACTAGACCGCTCCAATTTGGACGGATCGGAGAAACACCGACTGCCTGATATCCAATGTTCTTGTCAGTATCAATCCACACCATGTTTTCCGAAGGCAATCGACTATAGCTGCATGCATCACGGAATTCTTCCCAACTCGTTGCCTGGTCCATTCGTAAACTCGCAAGATAGGGAGCCGAACCGATGTCCATCCAAGCCGCTCTAAGCGCATAGGCCTTCCTGTTAGCAACATCCTCATACAGAACCGGTCCATGCCGTGTAAATTTCAGTTCAATGGATGTCTTGGTTAACTCGCCTTCCACAATAAACTGCTCTTCAATCACCCGCATGTTTTCCCATGAATCGCGGTAACGATACTGCTGAGCATTCTCTGGGTTCGTGTCGTAGACATACAGATCTTCGTTGTCTTGTCCAAACACAGTTAAACCCCAAGCACCATACTCGTTATGTCCGATCGACACTCCAGGAAGTGTCGGCTCACCACCACCAATTACGTTCCACCCTGGAGCCACCAGATGGATCCAATATCGCAAGGACGGCGCCTGCTGGACTCGGTGCGGATCATTCGCCATGAGTGGATACCCACTTAAGGTCCGGCTTCCACCAACGACCCAGTTGTTCGACCCAATGGCATCACCAAATTCAGCAAGGTCGAGTTCGCTTGGAATAAGACTGGCGAGACGGTTAAAGGCCTCTTGATTCCCTCGGTATTCCACAGCAATGTCATCCGGGATAAAACGTACCGGTCGACGAAACGCTCGGTATGTTTCAAGAATGTCTTCGGTGAGTAAACTTCCGTCAATCGCAGGGTCGAGATCAAGGGTGGGATTCCCTGGCCTAAACCAAGAAAGTTCCGAAACCTCACCAGACCCAATAGCATCTACCGCGCGTCCGTAGGCCAGCTCACGGGTTAGATTCGAAACCAGCCCTTGATGACGAGAGATGACGATCGCGGGAGTCCAAGGTTCAGGTATAATACCGAGAAGTTCAAATTCGATTGGCAACAGGTCTGGTTGACGTTCAGTCTCCGCAATATACGCATTAATTCCGGCCACAAACGCTTCAATGATCGCTTGCCCACGGGGATGGTAATGGTTGAGTTCTTCTTTTAAATCGCCCCGGAACATGTGAAGACGAGCACCAATGTCTCGTGCTAAGGCTCGAGAACCAAGAATTTCCGCTGTCGTACCAGTGGCCTGCCGCCTCCATAACTCAAACTGAAATAATCGGTCGCGTGCCGCATTGAACCCTTGAGCAAAAAACAGGTCGGACTCATTCTCGGCATAAATATGTGCAATCCCCCAGCGGTCGGTCAGTATCTCAACCGGTTCCAATAGGCCAGAAACACTAAGGCTTTCACTCTGAGTGTATGCAAACAAAGCCGTGCCAGAGATAGCAATGATCGTTAAAAAAATTCCAATAATGAGCCAACTCCGCATGCTAAGGTCTCTCCTTACAATCACGCCCTTTGCCAATAGCGAACGATTTCCGATCGACACTATGACATGGCATAAAATGATTGGCTATGACAATTCACGGAGTGAACTGCCCCAAACTTTCGAACAAGTCCTCCTACGCACCGACCACCCTATCGCACAAGCCTGAGGTTCGACATGCTAAGTAGAAGATTTTATATTTCAATACTGCTAATCACCATCACTTCGACTCTGACTGCGGCACAACCTAGCTCCCGAGGCCTTCTTCCTGAGGATTACTACAACGAGGTCGGCACACTGGACGTTGCGCTTTCTCCGCAGGGAGATCTTCTTGCTTTTACTGTCGTGACAATCCTGGAGGACAACAATCAACGCCATCGGGAGGTGTGGATGCAGCGGTTACGAGCGGGTAGGCCCGACGGTGATCCGTTCCGCTTCACAAACCCTACAGAAGAATCATCTGCCCCACGGTGGTCACCGGATGGTAGCGTGCTCAGTTTTCAATCAGCACGAGGCGACGATTCAAATAGCACCTGGTTTGTTCGGGTAACTACGCCTGGTGGTGAAGCCCACCATGTCCCCGGTGTAGACGGAACTCCAATATGGTCACCGGATGGAATGTGGATTGCTTACACAAAGAAGCCAGACCGTGAGTCATCGAACACCATGGAGACGAACGCACTCGCTGAAAGACCAGGCTGGATCGCGCCGAATGCCATCTCACAAACAGTCAACGCGGAGCGCTTCGACGGACGTGTGATTACGTCCATGCGTTACAAGCGCGATGGCCGCCTTCAGTTGCAGGCACATCCGTCTATTGTGGAAGCAACCCAACTGTTCATAGTACCCGCTGCGGGGGGTGAGCCACGCCAACTCACCTCTCTAGCCTTTGACATCCGAGAGGTTATTTGGAGTGCTCACGGCGAGCGTTTGTACTTTACCGCGGATGCGGAAGAGGATGACGAATACAACAAAGACCTAACAGTTGATATCTACACACTAGCACTGGACGGCACTGAACAACCGCGGCGACTCACTTCGAACCCTGGCTCTGAACGTGCGATTGCGATCTCGCCTAATGGAGTGTTGCTTGCTTATCTCTCGACGCCGGAACGCGGCAAGAAAACAGACCTGAAGGTGGTCAGCCTCGGAGCTGACGGCAGGCTTAGTGGAACACCACGAACATTGACTAGTAACTGGAATCTCACCCCAGGGACTCCTCGTTGGACCGATAACGACACACTTCGGTTTGAGGCGGGCATTAAAGGTTCGTCACATCTATTTGAAGTGTCTACCCAAGGCAGCCTTGTGCGTCAAGTCACAACAGGTGCTCGACGCGTGCGAGGCGTTTCCACGTCAAACGATGGGCAAACCATTGCCTACACCGCTACTACGGCTATTCTGCCAACCGAAGTATTCGTGGCCCGTGGCGATGGCACGAGTGAGTTCCGAGTCACCCGGTACAACGAAGAATGGCTCAAGAACATCACGTTAATGCCAGCGGAGCGACTCACCTGGGTTGTTAACGACGGCACTGAAATTGAAGGTTGGCTTATAAAACCCGTTGGATATCAACCTGGAAATCGTTACCCGATGATCCTTAAAATTCATGGTGGACCGCATGGAGCCTATGGCAATACGTTTTTTCGAACGTTTCACGTCTTGTCAAATGCTGGCTTCTTCGTTCTTTACACCAACCCCCGCGGTTCAACTGGATACGGGCATGCGTTCACCTACGCGACACTCGGACAATGGGGTGAGATGGATTCCGAAGACTATCTTACCGGTGTTGATGCTGCCATGCAGGCTTACCCGAACATAGATTCTGCGCGTCTTGGGGTGTCCGGTGGAAGTTATGGAGGTTTCATGACGAACTGGTTGACCGCCACCACTGACCGCTTTGCCGCTGCCGTAACCAGCCGGTCAATTACAAATTGGGAGAGTTGGTATGGCTCGTCTGACGCGCAGGGCCTCACGGATTATGAATTCCTAGGACCACCATGGGAACAGCGGGAGCTTTACCGTCGTCTTTCCCCTATTTCATACGTTGAAAACGTTACGGCACCGACACTAATCATTCATAGTGAAAACGACTATCGGACACCGATTGCCGACGGCGAACAATGGTTCATGGCCCTGATAAAACGGCAAATTCCTGTCGAACTGGTCCGGTACCCGCGATCTTCACATGGACTCTCACGCTCCGGCGAACCATGGTTACTTGTAGACCGTCTCGAGCGGTTACGAAGTTGGTTCACACACTGGTTAAACAACGAAACGACTGACACTGGAACAGGACACTAGCCGTAAACATCACCAATATTAAATTGAACGGTAATGTTATTAGCGAAGCGCTAACTTGTGGGAGACAGTGTTGGTGTTACGGTAGAGTTAGAGCGACGAGAGAACCTGGTTCCTCTCGCCGCCAGCTCCCTGCCTGCAACACAATGTACTGTTTTCCCATATGCAGGTAGGTCATCATCCCGTACTGACCTGGAATCGGAATCTCGACGCTCGCGAGGATCTGCCCCGTCCGCTTATCGCGGGCATGCAGCATCGGCATATCGTTGCCATTTACCTCGGTTTCACCCCTGAGACCCTCCGTGGTTTGCACCAAAAGATCGCCCATGACCATCTGAATGGAGTTACCGGTTCCTCCGGTCTTGGGAATATCCACCCCAGCTAAAAGACGGTGTTCTCTGATTCGGTCGGGAGTCTGACCAACCGGAATGTCCCAGAGCTTCTCGCCCGTGTTCATGTCGTAGGCCGTGAGTCCTTGGTACAGTGGCTTGTACACTGGCAGACCTTCGATCATAGGTAGGAATGCACGAGAGCCGCCCGGCGCCCACGCTGCCACCGTAGTTCCCGTTGTGGCCGTATGCCGTTCTCGACCCCTCCAAGGTTCCGCAGAAAGTCCAGGCAAACCTCGCTCCACGTCGACCCCGTTTGTAGGCACCAAGAACGAAGGAGCGCTACAGCCGCGGGTGTGCGGAGCGTACATAATTCCCGTGGTGGGATCGGCAACAGGTGGATGATAGATATTCAACCCTCCCAAACAACCGATGACATTGCGGTATTCGTGGTTGTGAGGGTACGGAAGGGGTGGCACATAGAGCCCTCCAACTCGGAACTCGCTCAAGATCTCCAACGCTTGCTGTTTTAACTCAGGCGTATAGTCGATCACGAACTCCTCAGTGATCCCACTTAATACGATTGGATCTAAGGGTTCCGGCCTGGTCGGATAGGGCTGAGTGGGTGCCGTATAGTTGCCAGGGACATCACTTTGCATGACCGCGAGCTCCTCAATTGGCCAAATCGGCTCCCCGGTCTCCCGGTTGAACGCAAAGATGAGACCTTGTTTCGTGTTCTGGATCAACGCAGGTATTTGCTCTCCATCAACCGTTAAGTCCATCAGGATGGGCACGGTCGGAATGTCGTAGTTCCATTGGTCACTGTGGTGGATCTGGAAGTACCACCGTAGCTCACCTGTCTGAACATCCAACGCAAGAACGCACCCACCAAAAAGGTTATGACCCGGTCGATGGCCTGTGTAGGACTGAACGGTCGAGGCGTTCGTCACGATGTAGACGAGGCCTAGTGCTGGGTCGGCCGCGGCGGGAACCCACGACGACATGTCGCCCGACCACCGCCAAGCATCATTCTTCCAAGTGTCGTGACCGACCTCGCCGGGTCGTGGAATGACGCGAAACTTCCAGAGATACTGTCCCGTTTTAGCGTCGTAACCCATGATGTCACCAGGAACGTTCTCGATCCGGGTCTGGTCATAGCTTGGCTCGTGGCCAGCAAGCACCACGACCACCCCGTTCACCACAATCGGTGGTGCCGAACTGGTAACCATACCCAGTTGTCTCGGAATCCCGTGATCGGGGTCATAGGGTTCATCCCAATTTAGCCAAGGTTCCCAATCCTGCACGAGGTCCGGTATCAGATCGACGACACCGGTCTCCGAGAAATGCGGGAGCATTACGGACCTACCCCACTTCTCTAGCGGTCGACCGGTTTTAGCGTCAAGAGCCCACAGGAAATAGGCCGGGCTCGTGATGTAGATCACACCCCTTCCGTCCACTTCCGCGTAGGCAATTCCTTTTCCGAAGTCCGTCCTCGGTGAGCGCAAATACCGCATCGTTTCAGGTTCTCGGAAGGTCCACAGCGTCTCACCCGTGGCGGCTTCCACCGCTATCACTTGACGCCGTTGCCCGGCAACCGTGTACAACACACCATCCACGAAGACTGGTGTAGCTCGAAATGTGTACTCCACGCCAGACCCGAAGTTGTTCCCTCGCCAGATCCAAGCGACTTCTAAATCTGAGAAATTGGACGCATCGATTTGATTCAGCCACGGAGCAGACCGAGTGTGCCCTGCATCACCGCCCAGATAACGCCATTCCCCATCTTCGACACCTGTTAGCTGCGCGACACCTACCGACGGAATGGTCAGGAGAATCACTAGAGCTAAGGTGCCACAACCGAAACGGTATCGCTTGATCATGCTTCCTCCCCGTGTGAAGAGCTAGAGTCTACTGCTGCCCAGTGACAGATTCAATACGGAGCTTTACGGTTTCTGCGGAAATTTTTCTTCATGCACCGCTGAGTCGTAGAGCTCATTGGATTCAGTGGGTAACCACGCTCCAGTGTCTCGCCACCATTGTTCTAACTCCGCACGCAGTTCGTTGGTCCGATCTGGCATGACCCGTGAGAGATCATGAGCTTCGCTAAGGTCATCAGCGAGATTGTAGAGTTCGTTGCGTCCATCTTCAAAGAACGTAATCAGTTTGTAATTGCCCCGCCGAACAGCGCTGGCCGGTGTCGTTCGCCAAGGCCCCATGACACTCGCGTCCGCCTGCAAATAAGCTGGAAAGTGCCAGAATAGGTCGCGCTGCACCAACGGCTCTGACCCCGTGAGCACCGGGAGTAGGCTCACACCATCAAGTAATTGGCCTTCAGGCGACGGGGTACCAGTTATGTCCAACATAGTGGGAAACAAATCCAAGCCGATTACTGGCTCATCCGACACCATGTTTGCCGGCACAACAGTTGGCCAACGAACAACCAGTGGCACTCGAATGCCCCCTTCGTAAAGCATCCCTTTCGAACCTCGTAAGGGTGCCATTGACGTCACCGGGCCAAAGCCTCCATTGTCAGAAAAGAAGATCACGATTGTGCGATCAGCTAGTGCAAGGTCTGCTAGCACCTTTAGGATGCGCCCGACACTATCGTCGATACTGTGAATCATTGCCGCATAAGTGGGATTACTCTGTCCGTCCGTTCCACCTTTCTCAGTGTAATGCTGGACAAGCGTCGACTCAGCCTGAATTGGGGTGTGCACACCATAATGTGACAGGTAGAGAAAGAACGGTGCCTCACGATTGTTTCTAATAAAATCAATTGCTTCATCCGTGAGTCGGTCCGTGAGGTACTCACCTACCTCTCCATCGCTAAGGTCTGGTAGAACTCGACCATCTCGCATGTAGGGATAGAAATAACTTGGTGGACTTCCAAACTGATCTCCAGCTAGTGTCCAATCAAAACCCTGGTTGTCAGGAAGAAATTCTGACCCGCCGAGGTGCCACTTGCCGACCTGACCTGACACATACCCGCTCGCGTTCAACGCCTCAGGTATCGTAATCGTTTCAAGAGCTAGTTCAGTTTGGTTAACTACCGGCACGAGTTGACGAAGCTTCGAGTTACCTCGCTCGGAAGTGCCCACTGTGTAGACTCCGTGTCGTGGCTGGTATTGTCCTGATAACAGACTCGCTCGTGCCGGAGCGCAATTGGGCGCGTTTGAATAAGCGTTGGTAAAACGCATGCCTTCGCGTGCTAGTGCATCAATGTGTGGGGTCTCGTAGTATTGACTACCCATCACGCCGAGGTCACGCCACCCGAGGTCGTCTACATAGATGAGTACAACGTTAGGCAGTTGGGCCGCCTGGCACCCTAATGAAAAAGTGCCCAGTATAAGTAGGAACCCTACCGTGATAAATTGCCACCACCGCATCATAACGCCCAAGGTTTTAGCACTTACGAATTTCTAGCTCACTTCAAGCTTCCACAATGCCAAGCGGAGCATAGCGCCTCCACTGGCCTCTCGTGAAATCCGGAAACTGCATCGGCTTACTGCCCTCACCGACTGAACGCTCAGACAATTCCGAGACGGCACTGAGAGCCGCGGCATCGTATACATTCATGTCAGTAGGCAATCCTTCACGTAGACACTTGATTAATCGATAATCTTCCAGAAAATCCATGCCACCATGTCCAGCTCCCCGCGAACGACCCCCAATGGCGGCCCAGAGTGGATGATCAAATTCTTCAAGATACCGTTCAGCAGAATCCCATTGGTGCTGGGCACTGCGTCCTTCGAGGTAAACACGATTCGGATACCCCTGAAAAATGCCTTTCGTGCCCTGGACGAGATTAATCCGGCTGTACGGCCGAGGCAGATTAGTGTCATGGCTAAGAAAGATCGTCCGTCCATTAACAGTGTGAATAAGACTGGTATTCACATCACCAAGTGCATATTTCTCCTGGCGTTCGACTGCCTCGGCCGGAAAATGGTCGGCGGCGTAGAGTTGCAATCCCCGTGAGTTGCTACTCATTGACACAAGATAATCAAATTGATCTCCGCGATTAATATTCATGCAATTAGCAACTGGGCCAAGGCCGTGCGTCGGATAGAGGTTGCCATTTCGCGTGATCGAATGCGCACGCCGCCAAAGACCTTCATTGGCACGTTCGAACTTTACTGCTCGTAAGTCATGCAGGTAACCACACTCACCATGTAACAACTCACCAAAGAGCCCCTGGCGCGCCATGTTAAACACCATCATTTCCATGCGACCGTAATTGACGTTTTCCATCATCACGCAGTGTTTTTTTGTACGCTCAGCAGTTTCGACCAATTGCCAGCATTCATCAATAGTCACAGCAGCCGGCACCTCGGTGGCGGCGTGTTTATCACTGGTCATGGCAGCTACGCAAACGGGTACATGCCAACGCCAAGGCGTCGCCGTAAACACAAGGTCAAGTTCTTCTTCTTGACACATCCGCTCGAAATCAAACTCTCCTCGAAAGTACCCACGCGGTCTTGGCTGGCCTGCCGCTTCAACCCAGTCCTGCACTCTGGTTACCTTGTCTTCAACGATGTCGCATATTGCTGCGAGTCGAACACCTTCAATCCGAAGAAGATTCCGACAATGTGAAGAGCCCTGAAGGCCCACCCCAACAAAACCAATCCTCACAACATCGATCGGAGGCGCAGTCAATAACTCATTCGGCACCAACTCAAGGTGTTGTTGCTGAGATGCGGTCGCGCGGGGCTCAACGAGTGAAGTGCTAAGACTCAGTGCTCCAAGTCCCATAAACGTGCGGCGATCGAACCGTGTCACCATATTGGCTCCTTTGTCACATTAGCCGAAAGCATCCGGCCCGACCTCTTGGTCACGCCAAAACAATAATAGCCAAATCGACCAATCGAACAATCCCAATCTCTGGAGTGAAAATTCGTACAACTGGATTGTCTGGAGGTCTGCTACTCTTTTACGCAACGACTGTGACCGATATCATCGGATTTTCCTTGTTTGGAGCAGCTATCACGCTGCATCTTTTTCAAAAAAACTGAGACGTTATCATGCCTTTATACCTGAAGATTGGATTTGCTGCTGCCTTTGTTCTCGTTGCTGAGCCGCTCGTCGCGCAAAGGCTGATGCCAGCACAACCAGAGACAGTAGGCATGTCATCCGAGCGACTCGAACGACTGACAGAGTCATTACAGGATTATGTCGATGACAACCGGCTTGCTGGCGCTGTGGCCCTAGTTGTACGGCGCGGAAAGATCGCTTATCTGGAGGCTGTCGGTTTTCGAGACAAGGAAATGGATGCGCCAATGTTCACTGATACAATTTTTCGAATCGCATCGCAAACAAAAGCTCTAGTCAGTGTCGGCGTAATGATGCTTCAGGAAGAAGGTGAACTCCTCATCACCGATTCAGTTGGAAAATATCTTCCAGAATTCATGCACACCACCGTGGCAGAACCCAACGACCGTGAAAGTTACAGCGTGGTAGCTGCAAATAGACCGATCACCATCCAAGATCTCCTGACTCATACGGCTGGTATCAGTTACGGTAGTGGGCCAGCCTCTAGGGAATGGGAAGAAGCCGAAATCACGGGTTGGTACTTCGCAAACCGTAGCGAATCAGTTAGGGAAGTGATGAACAGGCTTGCCAAACTACCTTTCGATGCTCATCCTGGCGAGCAGTGGGTCTACGGCTATAACACTGACATCCTCGGTGTTTTGATCGAGCAAATTAGCGGTCAGACCCTGGCTGATTTTCTCAACGAACGTCTATTTCAGCCACTGCAACTTCATGATAGTCACTTTTTTCTTCCACAAGAAAAGATCGAGCGTCTGGCGACGGTCTATTCCTCAACCGATGATGGGAGCGTTGACCGCGCACCAGACCCTGGGCATAAAGCAGCAATTCCTGATTACGGGTACGGGTGTGTTGAGTGTGCGAATCAAGGTTCGTACATGAATGGACCACGGAAGAGCTTCTCAGGTGGTGCGGGGCTTCTTTCAACGGCTACTGATTACGCCACATTTCTGCAGATGCTACTGAATGGTGGCGATCTTCAAGGCAAACGAATCTTGACACGCAAGACTGTCGAATTAATGACTGTCGATCACACTGGAGATATTCCGTACCAGCCAGGTCAAGGTTTCGGACTTGGGTTCTCGATCATGCAAGACCCTGCTGCAACTGGACTTCCCTCTTCGGTGGGTGAATATGGTTGGGGGGGTGCCTATCATTCGACTTATTGGGTTGACCCAGTAGAAGAACTGGTTGTCGTGTACATGACGCAATTGATTCCAGCGATAGACATTGACGACCACGGCAAGCTACGCACACTTATCTATCAGGCAATTATCGACTGACACCATTATGAAAAAGTTGCGCATCCTCGCGTTGATGCATGATTACCTAGTTCCACCAACGGACACGTCAGGATTCGACTTGGCGACCGTGGAGTGGAAAACAGAATTTGATGTGATGTCAACACTGATTGACATGGGACACGACGTCTACCAACTCGGAATTAATGATGAACTCGGGAAGATTCAAGAGGCAATCAACAAACAACGTCCTCATATCGCATTCAACTTACTTGAAGCTTTTAATGAAATTAGCTCCTTCGATCAGAACCTCGTGGCATACCTTGAACTTCTGCGGGTGCCATACACTGGCTGCAATCCAAGAGGCTTATTACTCTCTCGAGACAAAGCATTATCCAAAAAACTACTCGCGTATCATAAGGTTCCTATTCCAGACTTTACTGTGTGTCGGATCGGTCAAACGGTCCGCCGTCCAATAAATCTCCAATTCCCGCTTATTGTAAAATCACTGACGCAAGACGCTTCCATTGGGATATCTCAGGCTTCCGTTGTACACAACCACGACAAACTGCGAGAGAGGGTCAAATTTATCCACAACCACATTGGAACAGACGCAATCATTGAACGCTACATTGAAGGACGGGAACTCTACGTTGGAATTCTTGGGAACAAGCGCTTAACCACTTTTCCAATTTGGGAGTTAAAGTTGTCAAAAATGCCTAACTCCGTGCATCGAATCGCCACCGACCGCGTCAAGTGGAATTCCAAATACCAGCGAAAGCATGGAATCGATGCGGGCGCCGCCAACAACATCTCGCCGGCCCTTACCACGACAATCCAGCAAGTGTGCCGGCGAGTATACCGGACGCTTGACCTGAGCGGCTATGCAAGGATCGATCTGCGACTCGATAATGAAAACCGCTTTTATGTGCTTGAGGCGAACCCGAACCCTCAAATCTCGTGGGGGGAGGATTTTGCTGAATCGGCAGAATTTGGTGGCTTGCCGTACGAAGCATTACTCCAGCGAATACTCAACACTGGCCTCACCTGGAAACCGGACCATAGAGGGTAAGAGCTCAGAGCACTCGACGAATCTAGGGGTATCGTCTCGCTAAAAAATTCGGTTGACGAGATCTCCAATCACGTAACCAATAGCGGCAACTCCGATTCCAACAACGAACATATCCCGTCCGCTGACCCAGATGCCCCGACCTGTAAAAAGACTTCGTGCGGCACCTACAGCAAAATGGGCTGACATCGAAACTATGAAGGAAACCCATTTGGCTGACTCCATTGGTAGTATGAGAAACGGGACAATGGGAATGAAGGCACCAACAGCCGTTGCACTTCCGGTCACCCAACCATCGGCAATCGGAGCCAAGTCTGCCGCTTTAAGGTTTAGCTCCTCACGCACTTTCGCCTCAAGCGCGCCTGCGGGTTCCTTCATGATGAGTCGTGCGATTTCTCTTGCGGTGTCAATAGGTAAACCCTTGGCTTCGTAAATAAGCGCAAGCTCTTCTTGTTCAATGTCCGGCATTAATTCCAGTTCGTGCCGCTCCATTTCAACCTGGTGTGCATAAACTTCCGCTTCACTCTTAGCTGCTAAATAACCACTTGCCCCCATCGAAAGCGCGTCGGCAATCGCCCCGGCAATACCGGTTATCATCACCACTGTTGGCGAAACACTCGCACCAATTACGCCAGCGACTAAACCAAAATTTGCTGTTAGACCATCATTAAAACCGTAGACCACACAACGAAGATAACCACTGACGGCTCCTCCGTGCCATGGTTCACTATCACGCCCGAGCAGGACTGAAAGTTCACGAGCATGCTCGGCAGTTTCAGCGGCAATTCGAAATGCTTCCTCGTGCAAACGCGCCGGCCCTGCACCGGACGCGAGCTGTAAATATGCATTCACTTCGCGACCTTCTTCGGCCAAGATCATCGGCAGTACCGTATCCACACCGAATCGACGCGCAGTCCAAGCTAATCCTCTAGTTCGCCAAGAGGGTGCCCATGCCGGCAATACCCGACCGTGTTCTTTAAATAAATCCACCCATCGGGCGACGTGTCGATCCTCTACTTCGGCAAGACGCGTAAATAATTCACGACGTTTCGCATCATGCTCTAGATCGCTAAGGGCACGGTACAAAAAGCCTGCATCTCTTTCGTCACGGTAATGCTCATCCCAACCTTGATTAGCGTGCATGTTAGTAGCTGTCATTCTTGCGCATCCACTTCATGCAGGGTGTACGTCACCTCTGCTGTCCCTTCAGCTTCAACGGTGACAGTGTGATTCCTAACACCGAAATACTCATGCCAAATACGAATGGCGTAAGTCCCTGCTGGAATGTTTTCAAATACGAATGCTCCATCTGGGGTAGTTACCGCTGAAAGATCAGTTGGCGCGATGACGAACCCACGCATCCAAGTGTGTGTGTCACAGACCAATCGAATGACACCTCTCGCTGTTAGTTGTCGAGTGATGGTTAATCCGGGAATCGGAATCGCAACGTTGAAGAGCGACCGGTCGTCGTCAGCGTAAGCGTGACTTGTGTGTAACACTTCATCGATACTTGTGATCTGGATTTCACCACCTGGCCGTCCAAGCTGCACTCGAGGTGAGAATTGACATCCAACATTCGTGATCGTTGGAGAGACAGCTTCACCCGCCGGCAAGCCCACCACCGTCACAACTGCATTAGCCAGTCCACCTAATGCATCAACGAGCAGAGACTCGTCCGGCACTTCCTGACCGCAGACATCCTGATTTGTCGTGACCGCCAAAGGAGCCAATGACCCAACGGCCGATGTGCTGACACGGCCAACAATTTTCCCCAGTGGCTGTCCATGTAAGCTAGCCACCGAAAAAATGATCGCGAGTGCAACGTAATTTGCTGCGCTTATGGCGCCGCGCGGACTGGATCGAGATACTCCCATATCAGATACCCAACTCCTTGTACGTGCTGGCGTTGTCTGTTAAGAATCGGAATGCGTACACCCAGGGCAATCGCTATCGCGCCTGTACGTGTAATACCTTTTCTAATCTGTGGCGTGATTGCGAGTCTATCACTGACACCATTAAGTTCAGCACCAACAGTCCAAGTACTGGGCAATCCTGAAAGGTCTTTACCGCCATACAAGTTATAGACAAACTCCAGTTCATCACTGGCTCCCCCGACAGGAAGCTCCAATTTCACCTGACCTTGGATAATCAAGTCTCGCACGCTAATTCCACTAGAAAGATAAGGCTCAAAGACGGTGACAGTACCACCGAGCCCACTCAACTCACTTCCCGTGGGAAACTTCACCTCTAATCCACCACTAAGAATGCGAGTGGATGCCTCATTCGTATGCAGAACATACTTACCGGCAACAGTGAAGTCTCCGAAGCCGGAAGTTCGCCGAGATCCTTCCGCTAAACTTTGGACAGGAATGCCAATCTCGGCATGTCCTCGTTGGCCAATTCTCCGCTCATAGACTGTTCGAAGCCTCAGATCAGTGCCACCATCAGCCTTATGCGAAACGCTTGGCACAATGACGACCTCATTCTCTGGAAAAGCTTTTTCGGTGAAAATGGGTCGAGAAAAATTGAGATTCCCCATCGGCCAGCCCGGCTCGTCACAAAATGATCTAACGTAACCCATTAGAGCCTGAATCTGTTCAGAAGAGAGAGTGTCACCATACCCTGGCATCTGTGACGAAAGACCCGCAATCGGACCACCATGAGCAATCACCAGTTCCCAGTCCGCATCAGGTTCAGAAGTCGTCACCGCACAGTCTGTGAAGTCCATTGGCTCGACAGTCACGGTCGGTATCTCAACCAGACCGGTACCATCCAGAGCATGACAACTCGCGCACCACGCTCCGTACATTTCTGAAGGATCCGTAGGAATCTGTGCACCACAGATGGAAGCGCACCAAAACACACTCACAAACACTACCCTTGGCACATAACTCAAGCGCACAGCCGCACTATAGACACTTCAAGTGCGTCAAACAACTACTGAATGAGTCTTAAACTCAGACTGAGACTCAATCTCCTCACTGGGTAACGACCAGAACCTGTAGAAGCCGTTACAGACCGCTACAAGTTCGACGAACCCTTCGACACAACCTTGGGGACATCCGGAAAATTAGGGGTGAAGTCTTCTCCTGGGTTGATGAATCGATCGTGTTCCAGTTTGTACTGGGTCTCATGAAGCCGATGGTAACGTCCTGATTTCTCAAGCAAACTGCGATGGCTGCCTCGTTCAACAATACTGCCATTCTCAATAACCAAAATTTGATCAGCGCTTTGAATGGTCGACAAACGATGCGCAATGACTAACGTTGTCCGGCCATGACGCAACGATCTCAGGCCGTCCTGAATCATGGCTTCACTCTCACTATCGAGGCTTGATGTTGCTTCATCAAGAATCAGAAGTCGCGGATCGGCCAAGATCGCTCGCGCAATGGCAATCCGCTGCCGTTGTCCACCGGACAATTTGATTCCGCGCTCCCCAACAACTGTTTCGTAACTCTTCTCAAGTTTAAGAACAAATTCTTCACAATGCGCGAGGCGACCAACCGTCCGAATCTCTTCCAGCGAGGCATCCATTCGAGCAAATCTAATGTTGTCAGCAACAGTCCCATCGAATAAGAAATTTTCTTGCAGCACAACCCCCAAGTGCTTCCGGTAGTCACGTAACTTCACCGCTTCCAAATCTAGCCCATCTACCAAAATTCGACCCTGTTGTGGTCGATTGAACGCCATCACTAAACTAATGAGCGTGCTTTTTCCGGATCCACTAGATCCCACCAACGCAGTCGTCGTCCCGGCTGGCACCTTGAAAGATAAATTTCGCAACACTGGAACTCCAGCCGTGTACTCAAAACTAACGTCCTCACAGGTCACCTCACCACGCACATTGGGAAGTGGTCGGCGATGTTCATCTTCTTCGTCCTCGGTAGCCATTCGTCGGATTTCTTGAATCCGATCAAGACCAGCAAAGGCTTCGGTGATCTGGGTCCCAATTGAGGCGATCTGAACAAGAGGTGCAGCCATCAAACCGGTAAAGAAAATGTAGGCGATCAAATCACCTAGCGTCATGGTGTTCGAAAGAATCGCGGTTCCACCAATAACAATGATCAGCATGCCAATAATGCCGATGGCCACCGTCGACACTGCGGTAATACCAGACACGCCAGTAACTGTTTTGGCAACGTTACGTAACAATCCATGAACACCATGCGCGAATACACGCTGCTCCCGTTTCTCGACGGTATAGGCCTTGACAATGCGAATCCCGCCAAGAGTTTCATTAAGACGTCCAGTCACCTCAGCGTTGATTTTGCCTCGTTCACGAAATAGAGGTCGCAATCGCCTGAACGCAACTGCCATGGCACTGGCAAATCCTAATAAAATCACTAGAGTGACTGAGGTCAGTTGCCAATTTAGATAAAACAAAACGGCGAGCGCGATGAATGCGGTAACAAGACCGCCGATCAACTGCACCAATCCTGTTCCGACCAAATTTCGAATTCCCTCGGCATCAGTCATGATCCGAGAAATGAGCACACCGGTTTTAGTCGAATCAAAGTACCCGATTGGTAAACGAGTGACATGGGCTTGCACCCGCTTTCGCATCTCTGTAATTCCACGCTGTGCAGCAACTCCCAAGACTTGGGATAAAGCAAACGAAGTAGTCGCCTGTAAGAGGGTCGCTCCACCGACGGCCCAAGCTAGTGTAGTTAATAGCTCACCTCTCTGGTTGGCAATGACCTCATCAATTAAGTATTTTGAAGAGCCTGGCAACACAAGACCTGCCAGACGATTGGTTAGCATCAAGACCATCCCAAGTGTTAGACGCCGGCGATAACGCCATAAGAGTTCTTGAGCTTCCGTCCAGGCGCCGCTCGAAAATCGAGACTTCGTGTCACGCGACATGTAACATCACCATCGTCAGTCTGACTTTTCGTGTAACCTGTTGGAACACCATGCGGTACACTCATCATCCGATGATTTTTGTCTGGAGGCAACTTTGTTTACAACACCTCGACAATTCCCACTTGTGCTCATAGCAACTTGCTTCCTGGCTGTAACCGTTCATGAAGGATTATTTAGAGCCTCAAGTGACACGCAGCCGTCGGCAACCTGGCTCGAAGAGTACCGAGAACCGGCCAGTCGGATCATTGGTGAAGCTCTTTCAGACACATTTGCCTACCGAAGACTCGCTGAGCTTGGTGATACGTTTGGCCATCGATTGAGTGGTTCACCTCAGTTAGAGCGCGCGATCCAGTGGGCCGCTGACCAAATGCGGATTGACGGATTAGAGAGCGTCCGACTCGAACCCGTCATGGTGCCGCACTGGGTACGTGGCCAAGAACGCGTAACCATCGTCGGACCAGAACCGCAAGACTTGGTCATGCTTGGACTCGGCGGCAGTGTAGGCACACCGCCAGAAGGTATCGAAGCCTCCACAATCGTCGTAAATAGCTTCGATGAACTTGATGCATTATCGCAGGATGTCGAAGGTAAAATTGTTGTGTACAACGTTCCCTTCACGAACTATGGACAGACTGTTCGTTACCGTACAACCGGTGCATCACGAGCCGCACGTCATGGCGCAGTAGCTGCTTTGGTCCGGTCAGTCGGTCCCACAGGATTTCGAACGCCCCACACCGGAAACATGGGATACACCGAACGCGATCCAAAAATCCCAGTGGCTGCTATAACTGCGGAAGACGCTGAACTTCTGCAGCGCCTGCAGAACAAGAATATGCCAGCAGTGGTTAACCTCATGATGGAAGCCCAGACCCTTCCAGATGCTGAGTCAGCAAATGTCATTGCCGAAATCCGAGGACGAGAATTACCAGATGAATTCGTCGTCATTGGAGGACACATCGATTCATGGGACGTCGGGACAGGTTCAACCGATGATGGCGGCGGTTCAATCGCAACATGGGACGCACTCAGAATCATCAAACGCTTGAATTTGAGACCGCGACGCACCTTAAGAGTCGTCCTGTGGACGAATGAAGAGAACGGCTTTCGCGGTGCATTCGCATATCGAGACCGCTACCGCGAGGCGCTTCCGAATCACGTAATGATGCTGGAGTCAGATTCCGGTGTTTTCGAACCGAGAGGATTCGGTTTTACTGGCAGTGAACGTGCACGAACGACCGTCACTGAAATCGCGTCCTTGCTACAAGGAGTCGGCGCCAGTTGGATTGGGCCAAACGGTGGAGGTGCCGATATAGGCCCAAGTGTTCGCGCAGCAAATATACCCGCCATGTCGTTGGCTGTCGACGAATCACGGTACTTTTCGATTCACCATACGCCGGCTGACACAATCGACAAGATTGACCCTACAGACCTAGCACGAAATGTTGCTGCAATCGCTGTAATGGCCTACGTGGTTGCTGACATGCCAACAAGGCTCGGCAAATAGATGGCAGTTTCGGGCTCGTGGATTCAATGTTGTTGGAACAAGCCTCGTTAGTTTAGGTTTTGCGGCCTGCTCTACTTTTCGCCCATTCTACGTGTTCGATTACAAGCGGATCGTCACACGAAGGTGATTCAGGTGGATTTTCCTCAAGCGCCGCTAGCCCCTCAGGAGTGGCGCTATTACCAAGTGCCACTGCTACATTACGTCGCCAACGGACGACACTGGCTCTCTTAAGAGCACTTCCCTTTAGTGTCTTACGCCACTCAACATCAGACCGTTGCCAGAGACCTACTAGTTGAGGCTGATCAAACGAGCCGCGGGGTAGAAATTCGGTTCCGGAAGATTGAACGGGGGGATTCGCATTCCAAGGACAAACATCCTGACAAATATCGCAACCAAAAACATTCGTTCCGACATCTTGTCGGTACGATTCTGGAATGGAATCTTTGCTTTCAATCGTTAAATAGGCGAGACATCGGTTGGAATCCAAAACCCAAGGTTCGGTTAAGGCATCGGTTGGACAAGCATCAAGACAGAGAGTGCAAGTGCCACACTGATCAAGGGCTGGCACATCAGTGCCAAGGGGCAGATCGCTAATGATTTCGGATAAGTATAACCATGAGCCAAGGTCTGCATTTATAACGCAAGTGTTCTTCCCGATCCATCCGAGGCCAGCATGTTGGGCATATACACGTTCCTGCACAGGACCAGTATCAACATAAGCTTTGGCCTCAAAAGCAGAGCTGTGCTCCTCTCGCATCCACTTCAACAAATTCTCGGTCCGATGACCGATGATGGCATGGTAATCCTCACCCCAGGCATAGCGAGCAATTTTCCCGATACTTTCATCAGCCACTTCTGTCGAGTAAGGTCGATCGACGTTGTAGATTGTCGCTAAAGCTATAACGGTTTTCGCTGACGGTATTACGTTTCGTACGTCTCCCCGTCGCTTGGCTGTGCGGGATAGGTAATCCATCGTCCCTGCATAACCTTGATCGATCCACTCCTCGAGATAAGCCAACTCTGGCAAACTTGTGGCTGGTGCAATGCCACACAGATCGAAACCGAGTTCCGTCGCGTGAGCTTTAATTGCTGCTGCAGTCACCATTACGACAGTCGCAATATTGAATCCCGAACAAAATCAATTGAAACACGGTTAACCATTCACGAGTTGCCGGAGGACATACGGCAGGATTCCACCATGCTTATACGATTCGAGCTCCTCAGGGGTCTCGATCCTGACCGTGGTCGTGAATGAGCCTGTTGAACCGTCGGGTTTCGTGACATTGATAGTCACTCGGCCTCGAGGTGTTAACCCTTCAGCGATCCCTTCTACATCAAGTTTTTCACGTCCTGTAAGGCTATGGGTTTGAGACGACTCCCCACTCTTGAACTCTAGTGGCAAGACGCCCATGTTGACCAGATTACTTCGGTGAATCCGTTCGAAGCTCTCCGCAATCACTGCACGGACACCCAATAACCGTGTTCCCTTAGCCGCCCAGTCGCGAGAAGATCCAGAACCATATTCTTTACCAGCCAAAATTAAGAGTGGCACATCGGACGACTTGTAACTCATGGCTGCATCGTAAATTGACAACAGTTCATCCTGTGGCTGTAGACGTGTCCAGCCGCCTTCTGTTCCAGGGGCTAATTGGTTGCGAAGTCGGATATTGCCAAATGTACCGCGCATCATGACATTGTGATTACCTCGACGAGCTCCGTACGAGTTAAAATCCTCAACCCTCACACCTTGAGTTAACAAATACTTCCCAGCCGGACTGTCAGCAGGAATAGCTCCAGCCGGTGATATGTGATCAGTCGTTACACTATCGCCAAGCATAGCCAACACACGAGCCTCCCTAATGTCCTGAAGCGGTGCAGGCGTCATCTCAAGGCCGTCGAAAAATGGTGGATTACAGATGTAAGTGGAGTCAGCATCCCAGTTGAATTGCTGACCCTCCGGCGTCGGTAGTTGACGCCAACGTTCATCACCTTCGAACACTCCAGCATAGGAAGACTTGAACATTTCCGTCCGCAACACCACTTCAGATACATCCTGTATTTCCGAAACCGATGGCCAAATGTCATGGAGAAAGACATCACAATTCTCTGCATCTTGTCCCAGTGACTCACTAGTAAGGTCCACCATCATTGAACCTGCCAGTGCGTAGGCCACAACAAGCGGTGGCGATGCAAGATAGTTCGCACGAACCTGTGATTGAATACGACCTTCGAAATTACGGTTACCACTCAACACCGAAGCAACGATCAACTTACGCTCCGTAATTGCAGTCGAGACCGCATTCGGTAAGGGCCCAGAATTTCCAATACACGTTGTGCAACCATAACCCACGAGATGGAACCCTAGCTGGTCGAGATAGTCCAGCAGGCCAGCGGCAGCAAGATACTCTGTGACAACCAAGGAACCTGGTGCAAAACTGGTTTTTACCCACGGTTTTACTTTCAAACCACGCTCAACCGCTTTCTTGGCCAGTAATCCCGCACCGATCATCACGCTAGGATTCGATGTATTGGTGCAACTAGTTATCGCCGCTACGACAACGGCGCCATGGTCAATGTTGCCTGGCGATTTCTGGAAATTGGTCAAACTGCTATCAGACTCCTGACCTGAATCGGTCACCATAGAATTGACCACATCCTTAAACTCATCTTTGGCTCGACTGAGTAACACACGATCTTGCGGCCGTCGAGGACCAGCCAAACTCGGCTCGACCGCAGCAAGATCGAAATCGATAGTGTCGCCATAGACTGCCTCGGACTTCATTTCACGGAACAAGCCTTGTGTCTTCGCATAACTCTCCACTAGACGAATATGGCGAGAATCACGTCCGGTCAGACGAAGATAGTCCAGCGTCAAGTCATCAATCGGAAACACCGCAACTGTCGCACCGTACTCGGGTGACATATTGCCCAACGTCGCCCGGTCAGCCAAAGTTAGGTGTGCCAACCCGGGACCATAAAACTCAACGAATTTACCGACCACACCGTACTGTCTCAAGCGTTCCGTCATCGCTAACACGAGATCCGTAGCCGTGACGCCTTCAGCGAGACGTCCGAACAGATGAACACCTATTACATCAGGGATTAGCATTGAAATCGGTTGTCCAAGCATGGCAGCTTCAGCTTCTATGCCACCGACTCCCCAACCGACCACTCCAAGCCCGTTGACCATCGTTGTATGCGAATCCGTCCCGACAAGAGTGTCAGGATAGGCGACATTCACACCCTCAACTTTGTTCAAACACACGACGTGCGCTAAGTATTCAAGATTGACCTGGTGCACAATACCTGTATCTGGCGGTACTACGGAAAAATTTTCAAAGGCATTCTGCCCCCACCGTAAGAATGCATATCTTTCTCTGTTTCGAGAAAATTCTAGTTCTGCATTCAGTTGAAAGGCTTCAGGTTTTCCGTAGTGATCAACCTGCACGGAGTGATCGATGACAAGATCTACCGGCTGTCTCGGGTTAACCCGTGCCGGGTCACCACCTAAACGCGCAACCCCATCCCGCATCGCAGCCAAGTCCACCACAGCCGGCACACCAGTAAAGTCCTGCAGCAAAACCCGAGCTGGCGTAAACGCAATCTCCTCGTGACGACCGGCGCTAACATCCCAGTCAGCGAGGGTAACTATATCTTCTCGAGTTACCGCCCGGCCATCTTCACACCGTAACAAATTCTCCAGGAGAATCTTGAGTGCATAGGGAAGACGATCGACGGAGCCAATGCCCGAATCTTCAAGCGCACGCAAGCTATAAAATTCGACCGTATCCCCATCGACGGTCATCTTAGAACGTGTATTCAAAACATTGTTCGTCAAGAAAACTCCTCATTACGCTCGCCTGTGTTGTCAATTCTTAAGAGGCAGATAGGCAACCGCTGCATAAAGGTATGCCGTCTCACTTCGAGAATACCATCTTCGTGCAGATATCGAAGCCCTTCGCTCTCAATCTCACGCAAACAGAAAAGGCACCTTCAACGAAAGAATATGCGCGATGGAGCATCGCTAAGAAGAAGTCGCAATACTCGAGCTCTTACCAGATGCGATGGCCAGCACTAACTCGGCGGCGCGTTGACTAGCTCCACCAGAGCCCAACTGTGTATTCACATTCTGAAGTGCATTACAAATCAGTTGATTACGAGCAGGATCCGTCAACATACCTACTGCTTCGTCAGCTACTGCCTCTGGTGTCAGTTGTTCTTGAATCAGCTCGGGCACAATGGACTTCCCAGCCACGAGGTTAACCATTCCGTAGTGGTCCACATGTACGAAACGTTTACCTAGCCAGTAAGTCAATGGTGACACACGATAAACAATTATCATCGGTCGTCCGTGAATCGCTGCTTGGATTGTCGCCGTACCAGAAGCAGTCACAACGACATCCGACGCAGCAAGAACGTCGTCGGTCCGCCCTTCAATGAATCTTAGAGGGCACTTAGCAGCTTCATGAGAATCAAATAACGAGGAATCCAAGTTCGGCGCACGCGCTACCAACGCTTGTAAGTTTGGGACTTGTTCTGCAATGAGCGAAGTAGCTTTCATGATTACCGGTAAAATCGCGGCCACTTCATTCGGGCGACTTCCTGGCAACAATGCCAGTGTGGGGGCTGACGGATCCAGGTTGTGCTCTGTCAATAATTCCTGGCGCGGTTGCCGGGCGCGAGCAAGTTCGACGAGCGGATGACCGACATAAGTTACCGGTATGTCTGCTTCACGATATAACGCTTCCTCAAACGGAAAAATCACTAACATATGATCCACAAGTCTTCGCAGCGTTTTGATTCGTCCAGGACGCCAAGCCCAAATCTGTGGACTAATGTAATAAACGACTGGAATATTAAGACGACGAAGGGCTTTCGCTAATCGAAAATTGAAGTCCGGAAAATCAATCGCGACGAACACATCCGGTCTTTTCTCCCGTGCAGCTTTAACCAAACGTTGGTACATCGCGAAAGACCGCGGCAAAACAGAGACGGCCTCCGCCAATCCAGTGACTGCTAATCCTTGGTACTCCCCAAGGAGGTGGCCAGCAGCAGCTCGGAGATGTTCCCCACCCAGACCAAATATCTCCACATCTGGCGAGAGTCGAGTCAATGCACGGGCGAGGGCGCCAGCATACAGATCGCCAGACGCTTCGCCGCAGGAAATCATTACTTGACGCATTTATTTGCTTAATCAGTGATAGGTAACAAACTCCGTGAACGCAATTACCGAACAGGAGAGACTATTAACGCTGTTCGGCTGGTTTCGTAAACAATTCTTCAGACAACGTCTCGTTGAAAGATAATTTGGTCAACTGCCGTTCTAACACTGAAAATCCATTGCGCCTGACGATAGAGCGAAAAGCCACAAGGACGCCATCAACATCTCGGTAATCCGAGTAGAGTTCTTCGGTGTCCTGCATGCCGTCTTCACCTTCTGTCCGGTACGTTTGCCGAATAACCATGCCAGTCTTAGGATCGAGATAGATGTTGACTGGAGCAATATCTTCTGAGGAAATTTCCACTGCGAGAGGTTCAGATGAATCGCTATTTGTGCTGGTAGTTAGACGAACGTCGAGTTCACCAGATGCTGCGCGTAACAGTAGAGGGATCAGATCACGACGCAAGCTCGCCTGAAAATCGTTCCGAAGCGATTGTGGAGCTTCGCGCACGCCTTCGACGCTCTGGAGCCAAGCATCACCAGAGTTATACGCCTGAATAACTTGACCGGTCGGTAAGTCGGACTCCACACGAAATTGTTCTGGATAAGCAAGGTACATAACCGTTCCAGCGTCAACTGGACCGGTGGATGTAAACATAGTCATATTACCGAATGCTGTCACGGTTTGTACAGACTTTAGCCGATCAATACCACCTTTAACCTGAATCGCTCGATCAACAATCGAGAGTGCGTATTCCTGTTGACTCCCAGGAAACTCTAGGACTTCACTCGTTTGTTCAATCGAACCATTACGAATCAACGAAGCAGTCATTAAATCGAGTTCACTAAGTGCAACTCTTTCGAAGACCTGTAATCCAATATTTGGTAAATCGTCCACAAACGCATCAGCGTCTCCAACTAACACCATTGAGAGTCGATCGGGCATTAAGTAGTCACGCGCCACCCGCTGTATATCATCGGCGGTAACGACATTCACTCGCTCTTGGTATGTACTAAGCTCACTCAGATCTAACTCGTAGAATAGGTTGTCAAGCACTCGCGTCGCGATCGCATTCGGCGTTTCGATCTGGAGAGGAAAACTTCCAGAGAGATAGTTTTGGGCTTCCCCCAATTCTCGAGGATCTACTCGCTGTTGCTGTAATCGCCAAAATTCCTCAATGATCAATCTCACAACTTCCGCTGTGGCTTCTGATCGTGTGTTTGTTTCTGCCTGGAAATCACCACCGTACCGCCATGCGTGCATGTTGGCTTCCGCGCCATAGGTCAAGCTTCGTTCGGATCGGAGGATGCGGTGCAACCGATTACTACCTTCCCCACCAAGGATTCGAGTGGCCAAATCGAGTGTAATGTAATCACTATTCTGCCGTGGCACTCCCAAGTGCCCGACGCGAATCTCCGTCTGAACGGCACCAGGTCGATCAACGACGATAAGGCGTCTTTTTGGCAACACGGAGTCTGGCAAAATTAATTCGGGAATCTCCTTACTCTCCCAGTCACCAAACACACGTGCTGCACCATCAAACGCCTCGTCTGCAGTGAGATCGCCCACTATTGCTAGCAGACTTGTGTTAGGCGCGTAATAAGTTTCGTGAAACGCGAGAAGGTCATCACGGCTGATGCTTGCCAGAGACTCGGGTGTACCGGACGATAGTTGTCCATAAGGATGTAACCCATAAACCAGACGGGCAAACACTGTATTGGCAATATAGCTCGGATCATCAAGAGCCACCTGCAATCCCGAGAGGATTTGTTGTCTCTGCCGGCTAATTTCTGCGGCTGAAAAGGCTGGGTTCCTAGCAATGTCCGCGAGTAAATCCAACGCCAACTCAAAACTGTCTTTCATCACAACGACGTTAACAAAACTGAGATCAGCTCCAGCACCAACACCGATCGCACCTCCAACCGTATCAATCGTTTCGGCAATCTCCTTTGCGTTACGAGTCGTCGTACCTTGATCTAAAAGAGTTGCAAGAAGTTGAGCCACTCCCAGCTGTTCGACTGAATCATGCGCACTCCCAGCACCAATCAGTAAGCGCATACTTACAATCGGTTGTTCGTGCTGGAGAACAGCGATGACCTGTAAACCATTCTTGAGGGTTCGCACCTCGTAGGCCGGGAACTGCAATTCTTTCCTGGTCAAAGGCGCTGGTGGTTTTTGAATCGGCCAGTCGACCGTTGCCGTTTGCGCACGAACTAAACCGGCCGCGGGTAATCCCGTTACGATAGTGAGGAGAACGACAATTAGGCGGCAAGCAATTCTCATGGCAACTGTTCTATTTCCTACTCCTTTGGCGCAATGTTCAGAATCAAGCGATTCTCTGGTGTGAAATAGGTCTGTGCAACACGTTGAAGATCTTGAATTGTGATCTGCATGAAGATCTCAAACTCCCCATCAGCAGTCGTCAAGTCTTCATGAATGACCGCAGCATGTGCCAAATGACTTGCTTTTTGTTGATTCGACGTACGGCCGATGATGTAATCCCGAGCAAATTGGTTCTTGGCGCGTTGTAGTTCTCGTGGTTCCACTAACTCATCTTGAAGACGTTCAAGCTCATCGACTAGCGCCTGTTCGGCTTCAATCGGGTTCCGACCAGGTTGAACAATAGCCACAGCATAAAACAAGTTCGGGTCTTCAATGATATCGCCCTGTCCGAAGGCGGTCAGGGCAAGCTGTTCCTCGTAGACCAGTCGTCGATAAATACGCGAACTTTGGCCATCAGATAAAATCTTGCTCGCCACGTGTAGTGGATATGAATCTGGGTGACCATCATGGGGAATCCGATGGGCGATCACCACGACTGGCAAAGGCCAGTCCTCTTGAATTGTCAAGCGTCGTTCGCCCTGCCATGGCGGCTCCTCAGGAATATTCACAGCTATCTCATGTTCAGCTGCTGGCACCGGCCCAAAATACTTGGTTACAAGTTCTAGCGCTTGCGCAGACTCAAAATCTCCAACTAACACTAATGTCGCGTTATTTGGAACGTAAAAAGTTTTGAAAAACTGTTGCACGTCGGCGACTGACGCCTTCTCAAGATCAGCCATATATCCGATCGTTGGGTGTTTGTACGGATGCACTTGATAGGCATTGTCGTAGATGATTTCCGATAAGCGTCCAAATGGTTGGTTTTCAATCCGCATTCGTCGCTCTTCCTTCACAACTTCGCGTTCACTGTTGAGCGTCGCCTCTTCGATCCGGAGCGACGCCATGCGATCTGCTTCGATCCACAACACAGTCGGAAGATAGTGAGCGGGAACAGTTTCCCAAAAAACCGTTACATCCTCAGTGGTATAAGCATTGACCATGCCACCAACACTCGTGACCATCGAAACATGTTGTTCACGCAAAAGATTTTTCGAACCCTGAAACATCAAGTGTTCGAACAGATGTGCAAATCCAGTTAAGCCGGGTTTCTCATTTTTTGAGCCGACGTGATACCACAGCTCTAAGTGAACAATCGGAGTTGAATGGTCTTCTGACAGAATGACGGTTAATCCGTTCTGAAGTGTTGCAACTTGGTATTCCAACTTCGGTGGCTGATTCAATGCATCGAGGTTGTTTCCGCCAAGAGAGCACGCAAGCACTAGAACGGCCACTAGTAATTGAGGGCGTATCATAAATATTAGGTTCGATTATGACACACGAGATCAGGTGTAATGGCTAAACTAATTGATTAGTCCAAGGACAGTAAACGGAACCCAAAGAGGACCCAAGTTCGTGTTTCTCTGCGAATAGCATCAGCATCTATGCGCCGTTCGAGGGCAGTAAATAATTCCAGCGCCAGACCATCACCCGTAAACCGCACACCGCTCTCAAGCCGCCCCCCGAACAGTCTCTGGCGTCCAAATATACTGCCATCGACCCCCACGCTGACCACCTCACCATTTACAAGTAATGCTGTGCGGTTCGTGAGCGGGAATCTGACACGGCCATGACCACCGACCTCATTCTCATAATCTACGAAGGAACGTTGCACGGTAACAAAACCTCTGGCACCGAAGTCTGTTCTCACTCGTCCAACATCTTGACGGTGAAGAAACTGTAAACCGATCATATTCCAGTCGATAGGACGCGACTTTGGTCGATCACTGAAATGACGCGAAACGTGGTGAAAGGTTGCAGCAACCTCACTCGCACCCAATCGTATTGACGCAAATCCATCTAATGTGTAGTTGTTCTGGTTTGGATCAAAAGCTCGAAATTCCTCACCAAGAATCGTTTCCATATTCGCCAGAAAGTTCACGCGGCCTTGGCCATAGTCAATAAGATCAACATCACCCCCGATGTCAGCATCCCATTGGAAGACCTGATCCCCGCCAGCGATCTTTGCAGCGTTCATGTGAAAACGAAATTGTTCAAAAAACTTCGTCTGGTTTTCAACCACTGCCGCATCATCGGAAACCTGAACCTGTGCGTGAGCCTGTAACGGTAAACACAGGAACACGGTCGATGCAGCCGTCACAACCCCTAGCACTGAACATGCCTTAATGAAATACATCAATGGACTATCTTTATGAACGAACCGCTGTCCGTTCAAAGAATGCTGGTAGGCGCTTCAATCCCAGCTGAACAGCAATTTCGCGAATGAATTCTTGTCGATGGTTAGAGTCGATTTTTAGTGCATGACGAAGATTGACCAACGGCTCCGATGTCTCGAGGAGCCATTTAATATAGAAGAGTCCTTTCTTCGCTCCGCTAATCGAAAGGCAATGCCCTATCACGCGGAAGCTAAAGTAGTAGGCGATAATATTTGGACCAGGAATAATACTGAATAAGGCAGCGGTCATCAAAGCTAACACGTCGATCGCAAGCCAGCGAAAATGACGCTTAACATCATACTGGAGTAAACCTCGCATGGTTTCGCGTGCAGTTTGGGCTTCAAGATCTTTTGGATAAACCAGAATTACTTCCGTCTGGCGTCGTAAGTTCCAGAGGAGTCGTTGTTCAGCAATCGACGCAGCAATCCACCGAACTAAATGACTGCGAAGATTTCGAATCCATCGACTGAAACCCGTGAGGGACTCGGAGGGATCAACGACCTCGGCCTCTGGTTGATCTGGTTCAGCCGCTCGAACCATTTCGACGAAATCTTTTCGCCATCGAGCAAACACTGAAGGAGACGCATCGGCATCAACTAGATTCGTAGGCTCTTTCATTTCACAATACAGATCGTAACGATTGTCCCCAAGGGGTAATAGGTATACATGCATCATTAGTCAGTGTGCTCGCCAACGCTCAAACACGACCCTAGAAGCAGCAGAAGCAGGCCACACGGCAGTATACTATCTGATGCGGAACACCCTGTGACCGCAACCTGCTTATGGCCAATAGACTCATGCCTCGTCTCGGCTCACATATGTCGATTGCGGGTGGTTTGCCGCTGGCAATCGATCGTGCTCATGCGGCAGACTGCGAAACGCTGCAAATTTTCACTAAGTCGGCTCGGCAATGGCGACCAAATGCCTTACCAGCAAAAGAAATTACAGCCTTTAAAAAACGTGCCAACGACCTTAACATCTGGCCTATCGTCGCGCACGCGAGTTACTTGATTAACATTGCTTCCCCAGATCCAGAACTGAGACAACGCTCCCTACAAGCATTAACAGTAGAAATGGACCGTGCTGAAGCACTCGGATTGTTGGGTCTAGTTCTACACCCTGGTTCGTTCACAACCGGGACGGAAGCTGGCGGACTCAAGCTTGTTAGTGAAGCAATCACGGAACTCATGGCTGACCGACCTACCGGCAAAGCCATGCTCCTACTTGAACATACCGCTGGACAGGGCACTAATCTTGGTCACCGCTTCGAGCATCTGTCGACGATCATTGAGGGAGCGAAGGAATCGTCACTCCTTGGCGTGTGCCTCGACACATGCCACCTGTTGGCCGCTGGTTATGACATCTCGACGGAGGAAGGTTACGATTCGACTTTTAAACAGTTCGAGAACACGATTGGTTGGTCACGCCTTAAAGTGCTTCACATGAACGATTCGAAACATCCGGCTGGCAGTCGACGCGATCGACATGACCATATTGGTAACGGTTTTGTTGGCCTTGAAGCGTTTGGCCGGTTATTACGTGATCCTCGTTTAGACGGCCTCCCAATGATCCTTGAAACGCCAAAGTCTACCGAAAAATCAACTGACCCAAACACCGTGGATTCGGACGACAAACGAAATTTGCAGGCACTTAGGAAATTATTAAATGAGGGTTCCTAGTTTTCAAGTGACAACGTACGAACCAAAATAGCTCGAAATTATCTTGCGAATTTTAAAGATCACACACTAGCATCAGCAATGCCTTCTATCCTGACTAAAGAGGACGTCGACCGGGTCGCTGAACTGGCTCGATTAGAGTTAACCGAATCCGAACGCGAAATGTTCATTCGTCAACTCACTGACATTCTTGTTTATGCACAACAGGTCTGTGAACTTGATACCACTGGCGTGGTACCAACTACTCACGTACTTACGAATCAAGGAACACTTCGACCAGATGAAACACGGCCGTCATTATCTAGAAAGGATGCATTGGCTAGTGCTCCTGACCCGGATACTGAAAAAGGGTTTTTTAAAGTACCGAAGGTGATTGAATGACAGGACTGCCGCAAGGTGTCTGCAACATTCGTGATGCAGTGGCGACCGGCGAGGCATCAGCAGTTGAGATATGTCAAGCCTACCTGAACCGCATCGACACCGTCGACAAAGCCCTTAACGCCTTTAATCAAATCGAGTATGACACCGCACTGGAGCGGGCTGCTGCAATCGACCGCGAGCGTGTACCAAACGACAGTCGCCTCCTACTTGGTGTGCCAATAGCAATTAAAGACAATATCTGTACGCGTGGCATCCGTACAACTGGTTCATCCCGAATCCTTGAATCGTGGGTACCTCCATATGACGCGACGGTTATCGAACGGCTTCAGAATGCCGGTGCAATTGTCATCGGCAAAACGAATTGCGATGAATTCGCGATGGGCTCATCGAACGAGAACTCGGCATTCGGTCCAGTGCGAAATCCATGGAATCTCGAACGGGCACCTGGAGGCTCGAGTGGAGGGTCAGCCGTCGCGGTGGCAACTGAAATGGCCGCCGCATCACTTGGTTCAGACACCGGCGGTTCGGTGCGACAGCCAGCTGCTCTGTGCGGAGTGGTAGGTCTTAAACCCACGTACGGCCGGGTTTCACGTTATGGCCTACTTGCCTTTGCTTCATCACTCGATCAAATTGGTCCTCTTACTCGGACAGTGACTGACGCAGCTCGAATGCTGGCTGTAATCGCTGGGCCAGATCCAAGCGATTCCACCACCAGTGACGAACCAATTCCTAACTACCTTAAGAGCCTCACAGGTAAACTCGACGACCTCAGAATTGGCGTGCCAAGAAATATTCTAGGAGAAGGCGTCGACGATAAGGTGCTACAGGCATTTGACGAGGCCCTTGAAACTTTAAGTTCGTTGGGAGTAAAAATTCGTGAAATCGAGCTTCCGCACGCACAGTATGCGATTCCCACGTACTATCTGATTGCAACTGCGGAAGCTAGCTCCAACTTGGCGCGTTATGATGGTGTTCGTTATACAAGTAGAGTTGACCTTGATCCAAAGGTCGCCTCCCTATCTCTGATGTACGAAAAAACCCGTGCGCAAGGATTTGGAGCCGAAGTAAAACGCCGGATTATGCTTGGCACCTACGCGTTGAGTGCCGGTTATTATGATGCTTACTACCTCAAAGCCCAACAAGTACGTACTCTCATTAAGAGTGACTACGATACAGCGTTCACAGAAGTCGACAGTATTTTGATGCCGACTAGCCCAACAGCTGCGTTTCCACTCGGGAAACGTGCTCATGACCCATTAGAGATGTACCTCGCTGATGTCTTCACGGTGAGTGCGAACCTAGCAGGACTACCTGCTATTAGCGTACCTTGTGGCTTCACCTCGGACCGCCTACCAATCGGATTACAGTGTATTGGACGACCCTTTGACGAAGAATCGTTATTACGATTAGCTCATGGTTACGAACAAGCTACTACATGGTGGACTGAAACACCGCCCATCTGAGACATGAGCGGGTTCCCCGATTTTTTCTAGTTCACTTATTGCTTGCGACTTGCTTGTTCAAGAAGTTCGGGGCTGGCAAGTTGGTCGACAGGGCCTCGTGGAGTTGTTGGCGGAAAGTAGTTAACTTGACCATCCAAATCATCAAGACTCCTGACCACCAGCGTCTTACGACCTGTGGATCTCAACTTTGGAATTCCAATCAACACAGTGAAACCAATAAAGAGCGCCAGTAAGAATCCAGTTGATGCGCCCAGACCCGTAAGCGCGCCTATAACAATTTCAATAATTTCTGGTACCGTCACTTCTTTTCCTTAGGTCCACTCGCGTCAGGCAATTCGTATTCAATCAAGCCTGCCTTAACCTCATCCATCGCAACACGCTCAAGCTTTGGAGGCATGTCAGGGCGAAGGCCAGTCTCCGGGTGGGCTTGCAAATGGGACAGCCGAGGTATGGAACCACGCCTCAGTTGCTTGGCTCGCTGGGCCGCAACATCAACATACAAAAAGCGACTTTGAATTTCAGCAGCCTGTTGGTGCTTTGGCTCGTCTGCCGAAGCCTCTTCAGGCTGGTCTTGGGAGTTAAGCGGTGTTGTAGAGTCATTCATAACCTATCAGGTTACCCCAAAACCAGCCTCAAGTGCTACATAAGTACTAAGGCTGGTAAACGCGCGTAACACCCTGCAACCTATCAATCCTTCTCAGGAAGCACTGCCAATCGGAATTTGTTTCGGCTTTGCATCTTCACGAAGTGGGAGTGCTACGGTTAAAGTCCCATCAGCATAAACAGCCTGAACCTGGCTAGATTCCACCGTTGTCGGCAGCCTGAACGAACGCTGGAAAGCTCCATAGCTTCGTTCAAGTCGATGCACCTTATCATCAGACACATCACTCTCAAGCTTCCGTTCACCACTAATCGACAGCTTGTTGTCCTCGACCATGACCTTAATGTCATCTCGATTCAAGCCGGGAAGCTCTGTTTTGATAATGAGGTTCTTTTCTCCATCTTCGTAGATGTCAACAGCTGGAATCCAAGTGCCATAGCTGCCTTGGGCTGTCTCGTTTCGATTGGAACACAAACCCCAATACATGTCATCGAAGAGTCCTTCGATATTTGATAATCCACGAAAAGGTTCATATCGCACTAATGTCATTTCCTTCCTCTCTTTCACTTTGACCAAATCACTTAATCCTCAATTTGAATCATTTTGTCTAGTAATTATACACAATAAATTAGTATTATCAAAGCATATTTTATGAGTGTGTCTTACTCATATTATGAAAAGGAAAAAACAAAATAAAAAATTATAAAAAAATGTTTATGTCTTACAGGGGAAAACGAGTGAATCGCTTCTTCAAAACACGCGACATATCTGTTTCAAGAAGTCGATTTCGTGCCACCTATCTAGATTCACTCCTCTTTCTGTTGGCTATGCGGTCAAGACAAACAGCCTGAAGACTATAATGCTATTACCTTGTCCAGAACCATTCGACTACTCTTTATCGGCGATATTGTCGGAAAACCAGGCCGCGAACTGACTCGACGTGCGATTCCGCCATTAATCGATCGTTACTCAATTGACCTCGTTGTAGCTAACGTCGAAAACGCGGCCGGTGGTTTCGGAGTTACCCGGGAGATTGGAGAATCAATTCGAGAATATGGCGTTGATGTCATGACATCAGGTAACCATATTTGGGACAAAAAAGAGGTCATCGATTACATTCCTACGCAACCCCGCCTCATACGACCCGCCAATTATCCAGAAGGGACCCCAGGACATGGTCACTATGAGGCGACTACCGCCCTCGGCGATATGGTCACTGTAATCAACATTATGGGCCAGGTATTTATGGCAAACCTTGATAATCCCTTCAGGATTGTGCTTGAGGCCATCGAGAAACTTAGTAATCGGACTCCAATCATCCTGGTTGATTTTCACGCAGAGACTACATCGGAAAAGATGGCAATGGGTTGGCACCTGAATGGTAAGGTCACGGCCGTTGTTGGAACCCACACCCATGTCCAAACGGCCGACAACCGAGTCCTGTCTGATGGAACAGCCTACATTACTGACGTTGGAATGACAGGACCACACGATTCAGTTATCGGCGTCAAAAAACAAGCAGCATTAACTCGATTTCTTACCGGAATGCCTGCACGTTTTGAAACAGCAACCGATGACCCTCGTCTCAATGGGGTCGTTATTACAGCGGATAGCACTACGGGGCGAGCTACCGATATTGAACGTATTAGTCTTTCGGTTCAGGACATCGAAAACTTGACCTCTTTAAACTTGAGTGTGTCGTGATCGATTCCTTCGCTCTTCCGCTTGGCGAACCGTCTGAAGCCGCCAAGACCAAGCAAGCTTCACCTGCCAGAGCGAGTTCACAGCCGCGGCGCATTATGACCGTGTCTGAATTAACTAGTGAAATCCGGGGACTACTTGAATCTTCTTACAGTGAAATCCTGGTGGATGGTGAAATATCAAATTGTCGGCTATGGAACACCGGCCATTTGTACTTCACACTCAAGGATGATCGTTCCCAGTTGAAGGTCGTCATGTTCAGAACAACAGTTCGATATCTGAAATTTCAACCGGAGAATGGTTTAAGAGTAATCGCTCGTGGGCGGATTAGTGTATATGAACCAAAAGGAGAGTACCAGATCGTCTGCAGGCATCTAGAGCCTTACGGTATTGGCACCCTACAACTCGCCTTCGAACAATTAAAGGAGAAATTAAAAAAAGAAGGCTTGTTCAATGACGAACGAAAAAAACCACTACCTGCATTACCTCGGAAGATTGGTATCGTGACATCGCTTGACAGTGCGGCACTGAGAGACATTATCAAAGTGCTGAGACGTCGGTACCCCAATGCCCATCTACTCATAAGACCAGCACGAGTCCAAGGTGTTGGTGCGGCCGATGATATTGCACAAGCCGTGACACAAATTAGTACTGTGCCTGGTGTTGACGTAATCATCTCCGGTCGCGGCGGTGGTTCAATGGAAGACCTGTGGGCCTTTAATGAAGAATCCGTGGCCAGAGCTATTTCAGCGTCCAGCGTTCCAATCATTTCAGCAGTCGGTCACGAAACGGATTTCACAATTGCAGATTTTGTAGCCGACCTTAGAGCAGCGACGCCATCCGCTGCAGCGGAACTGGTGATAACGCGCAAAGACGAATACCACGATCGAATCAACAGACTTAGTGAGCAGCTGCGCACAAGGACTCTTATGCAAATCCATGAGTACCGGACAGACATAAGGGAACTTGAGCAACGTCCGGGTTTATCCGGACTACCTGGCCGCGTAGCAATTCTGCGTCGACAGATCACCGAACTTGCTCACAATTTAGCGCGGGGGAGTCGAGGTATACACGCTATTGTCGAACGCCGCTATCATGCACTGGAACTACGACTCGAAGGGCAAAACCTCCGGCGAACATTCTCAAAACTACTGACTCAACTTGTGAGTTCAGAAGGAAAACTGCATGAAGCCATGCAGCAAGTCGCCATGAAACGGCGCGCAACGCTGGTGGAGCTGTCTGGCCGCCTAGAATCGTTGAGTCCTCTGGCAGTCTTAGCTCGTGGTTACGCGGTTTGCTGGGATGCCAAACGCTTGTCCGTTCTAACCAACTCTAACAAAATAACGCCTGGAGACTCAGTAAGGATTACGCTCCATCGAGGTGAGCTGGGCTGTGTAGTGAAGGACACAAAATAATGACAACTAAAATTAAGGATTTCGAGTCGGCCATCAAGGAACTCGAGACTATCGTGAAGAAGCTTGAGACAGGTGACCTGTCATTGGAAAAATCGCTCGAATTCTTCGAGCGCGGGGTTTCGTTATCTCGCTTCTGCCACGAGCGGCTAGAAGAAGCCGAGCGTCGTATTGAGGTGCTCGACGAACGTGGGGAGCTCAAGCCAGCTCCTGACGATCTTGCTTTTGCCGACGAAGGCCATCTCGATCCTGAGAACAAACGTTGACTCATACTCCGAAACTCGCGACCTACCTACAAACTTGTCGAGCTGAAGTGGATGAAGCACTTGAACGCTTTCTTCCAACCGCAGAGACGTGCCCAGAAGTGCTTGCCGAGGCTATGCGATACAGCGTGCTCGCTGGCGGAAAACGATTTCGTCCCGTGCTCACTTTAATGACCGCGGATGCGATCGACGAGGTGCAGGATACCGCATCTTCTCGGGCGTCCGTTATGCCGACAGCTTGTGCGATCGAACTTATCCATACGTACTCGCTAGTGCACGACGATCTTCCCGCCATGGACAACGATACATTACGCCGTGGCCGAGCAACGACACATATGGCCTATGGAGAAGGTCTCGCAATCCTTGCTGGTGACGGCCTCCTAACACAGGCGTTTCATCTATTGACGAACGAATTAGTCAACGCTGATCGTTCATTGATAAATCGTCAGCTCAAAACGATACGCATCATTGCAGAAGCGGCTGGTGCTGTGGGAATGGTCGGTGGGCAAGCACTCGATCTGGAGGCTAGCGGCATTACTCCTCAGTCGACAGACTCAATGCCACTTGATAGCAATCAGTTACGCAGTATGCATGCGTGTAAGACCGGCGCACTCATTCGTGCGGCAGCAGTAGCAGGTTCCACCATGGCCGGAGCAACTGACTCACTTACCAATACAGTTGATCAGTACGCCACACATCTTGGACTCGCATTTCAGATTGTAGATGATATTCTCGATGTTGAAGGTGCGGTTGAAGTGCTGGGTAAAACAGTGGGAAAGGATGCTTCAGCGGGCAAGACAACCTATCCGTCACTCTATGGTGTAGCTGAGTCACGTCGACTCGCGAACGAATCAGTGGAACGAGCTCACGAAGTGCTTCGCAATGCTGATCTTAAAGGGTATCTCCCGGACATCGCCACTTGGGTCGTTACAAGATCCAACTGACAAGTTCTCAGTTAAAGCGATCAAGACACTTGATCGTCCTTTCGTAATTTCGTGACTTGAGGAATAGCCCATGAAAAAAGTCCGGCTCGACACATTGCTCGTCGAGCGGCACCTCGCCCACTCCCGTGAGCGAGCTCGGGCTTTAATCCTAGGCGGAAAAGTGCGTCTTGTGGATCAGTCTTCCCCGTCTAAACCAGGCACACTCGTCTCCCCGGAAACTGAGCTCACTCTCCTCGAACCCGACCATCCCTACGTTGGACGTGGGGGCATCAAGTTGAAACATGCCCTACAAGAATTCTCGATTGATGTTGCAGGCCGTGATGCTCTTGACATTGGAGCTTCCACTGGTGGATTTACCGATGTTTTACTGCGTTGCGGAGCTCGACAGGTCGTGGCCCTCGATGTCGGTCATGGACAACTTGACTGGGAGCTTCGTCAGAATCCACGAGTTATTGTACTGGAACGCGTTAATGCCCGCGCACTCGAACGGGCGCCACTACCCGACGACCTATCACGATTCGACATCGTGAGTATCGACGTCTCGTTCATTTCTCTCACCCTAATTTTACCGGGCCTCCCTGCACGTCTGAATCATAGAGCAGATCTAGTTGCACTGGTAAAACCCCAGTTTGAGGCTGGACGTGCAGAGATTGGCCGAGGAGGGATTGTTCGAGACCCTACGGTTCACGCGAGAGTGATCGAACAGGTCGTATCGGCAGGAGATCGGTTAGGATTATCAAGAGTGAACACAGTCGAATCGCCAATAACAGGAGCGGAAGGAAATCGAGAGTTCTTCTTGCACTTTAAGCGTGCCGAAGACATTGCCACAGACAGTGAGCCAACATGAAGCAGTCCGAAACTAGTGCACAACAGCCCATCCGCCGCGTAGGCATTGTCGCAAAGTCTCAACTGGACGAAGCCGCTGGCCTTTTAACTGATCTGCAGACTTGGTTGACAGCACATAAAGTCACACCCGTCTTTGAAACTTCCACAGCCGCACTAGCAGGGCTGGATGCTAAGACTCTCGATCGTGACGACCTGCCTTCTGATGTTGACATGGTGTTAGTACTCGGTGGCGATGGAACGCTACTCAGTATGGCGGGTCGGATTGCTGAAACTGGCGCCAATATCCCTATGCTTGCCGTCAATTTCGGTGGACTGGGTTTCCTTACAGAAATCACCCTTGACGAACTTTATCCATCCCTGGAATTAGCCCTGAATGGCACTGCGAAACTTGACCAACGTCATATGCTCCGTGCGATTGTTAAGCGTAACAAACAGACCGTGGTTGAACGACTCGTCTTAAATGAGGTGACGATCATGCGTGGCGCAAGTTCGCCGATCATGGACCTGGCAGTATCAGTAGGTTCGCAATTTGTAGCCAACTTTAAGGCTGATGGTCTCATTGTCGCGAGTCCAACCGGCTCAACAGCCTACAACCTTGCTGTTGGCGGACCGATCGTCCATCCGCTCGTCGAAGCATTGATTCTCACACCGATCGCTCCACACACCTTAACCAATCGTCCAATCGTTTTACCAAAAGCCTCCGAAGTTCGCGTCCAACCAGTGTTCGGTTGTGATAATGACGAAGTCGTGACCACCTTCGATGGTCAGTTCGGAGTAAAATTGCAATGCGATGATATTGTCTGTGTCTCCGCTGCTTCGGGATCACTCAAACTATTTCGGGCCCCCACACGAAACTATTTCGCGGTACTCAGGGAAAAACTGAAGTGGGCAGAACGCTAGGCTTGTTCACTGCTTCACTTAGAACACTTGGCCGACTCGGCGCAAGCTATTTTCCTGAACTCCGACGTTGTTGAAAATAACGAACCTGAAATTCACGCACATTCCGATTGTGTTCCCTTAGTGTTGTGGCGAACACATGCGAGCCATCGTTGCGGCTCACAAAGTACAGATACTGAACATCGTCTGGTTGAACAGCTGCCTTCAACGATCCTAAGCCAGGCGAAGCGATGGGACCGGGAGGTAATCCTGCGTACAGGTAAGTGTTATAAGGAGAATCAAATCGTAAGTTCGCTCGTGTCAGGTTGTTCTTATAAAGGCCAGCTCGTTGCAGAGCATAGATTACGGTTGGATCAGATTGCAGCAACATACCGAGTTCAAGGCGATTCGTAAATACCCCAGACACCACAGTCCGTTCATCTGCCCGCGCCGTCTCGCGCTCAATGATAGATGCTAAGGTGACCACCTCTCTCAGAGTGAAGTCTCTTACCTGACTTTCACGTCGCAATTCATCATCGAATTTCTGTTCAAAACTCGCCACCATGGCTGACACCAGCTGGTCCGCCGTAGCATTACGGGGCAAGGCATAGGTGTCCGGGAAAAGGTATCCCTCAAGGTCGGTTGCTTCTTTGTCAAAATGGACAACGAGTTCAGTATTTTGCACCGAAGCATAAAATTCCTCGCGGGTTCCAAAGTCACTGGCACCAAAAATTTCAGCCATTTGTGCCACGGTTAACCCTTCCGGAAAAGTGATTGTACGCAGGTGTACGCGGCCCTGCATAATCTTTTCGAGCACTTGAACAGCTGTCATGGGAGAGTCAAATTTGTACTCTCCAGCCTGCAAGCGACTGGCACTCTTGGTCTTCCAAGCCGCATAGCGAAAAACCCATCGATCACGGACGATATCAGCCGCAATGAGTTGGCGAGCGATCGTAACAGCATCTGATCCAGGTGTTATATCAACAAACCGCTCCTCACCTACGTAACCACGATAAGGCTCGGTGAATTGTGAATAGATGCGTAATCCAGAAAAAGCACAGAACCCTATGAGAAAAAAGACAGTGAACCAAATCCAGAACCGTCGACCGGTAAAAATCTCAACCATTACTACACTTTCGTGGTATCGAGATAATCCTGAAGAATTACAGTGGCCGCTGCAGCATCCAAGCGAGCTTTACGCTTGCGCCAGTCGGTTTCACGTATCGCAAGAAGTCTTTCGGCTTCGTAACTGCTCAAGCGTTCATCTTGAAAAGTTACCGGAAGCTCTGTCCGTTTACGTAACGCGTCAACAAATGCCTGCACGTGAACAGTTTGTTCGTTCGGTGTGCCGTCAAGATGCGTCGGGAGACCAACCACAACGCAACCGAGACCATCTTCTTCAGATTGCAATTGGCGAACACTCTTTAGCACCTGGTCAACGGCCTCATGATTCGCCGAATGTTGTCGCTCAAGGACCTTCCAGGGACGCGCGAGTGTTCCAGAAAAATCACTTAGAGCAAGCCCGATTCGCCGATTGCCATAATCCAATCCAAGTAATCTCACCTCGATAGCGTAACGGTCGTAGTCGACCCTGTCTAGCCAAGTCAGAACATTTAATGTTAATGATAAACTCTTTCTTAATGACCTCTGGTTCGACCGTAGCATCAATAATCCGGTAGAATGCAAACAACCTTGACTCGCAACTCTCGCCTAGTCGTTCTGTTCGTATCAGTGCCGATCCTGACCTTCGCGTTACTTGGTGGTTATCTCAGGAACACACTCGCACAGGAAGACGTCTATCGCCATCTACAAATCTTTGAAGATGTCGTGACACTGATTTCAGAAAATTACGTTGAGGTTGTTGAGTATGACGAATTAATGCAAGGAGCCATGAGAGGTTTATCGGATGGCCTCGACGGGAAAAGCTCTTATCTAACGAGACAGGAAGTAACGCTTCTCGAGCAAGACATTCCACTTCCTGAAGGTCAAACTGGCTTAACACTCACAAATGAATACTACCCCAGAATTGTTGCGGCGAGAGATGGCACCCCTGCTGAAATAGCCGGCTTAATGCCAGGAGACTACGTGCGTAACATCAATGGAGAGTCCACGCGGAACATAAGTTTACTCTCCGCTACGCGCCTTTTGAGAGGTGAGCCGGGGTCGAAGGTGTCGCTGACCATCTTACGTGGCAATGCCATGGAACCACATACCGCGGAACTCACCTTCACGATTGCTGAAACCTCAGAAATATTGACGAAAATGGTATCACCAGGAGTCGGGTATCTTCGTATACCGACTTTCGAACAGATCAATCCGAGTGAGGTTGCGTCGACAATAGATACTTTGATAATGACGGACACTGAGAGTCTAATAATCGACCTCCGAGGAACGGCCGAGGGCGCTCTTAAGACAGGGCACGATTTCGCTGAACTTTTCGTGCCAGCAAGCATAATCGGTATCCGAGAGTCTCGGGGTGAATCTCGTGAAGTTATTAGTGTTGATAAGGATGGTAGATATCTGACTCTCCCTCTCGTTATCTTAATCAATAGCGGGACATCTGGCTCAGCCGAATTATTTGCAGCAGCACTCGCGACCAACCAACGTGCGACTCTTATAGGCACACAGAGTCAGGGTCAAACAGCAGACCAGCGACTCGTAAAATTACCGGATGGAAGTGGCCTTTGGCTGTCATGGACTCATTACCTAACACCAGACGGAGAACCAATACATGGCCATGGACTTGAACCGTCTATCATCGCCGAAGAACCGTTCGTCGAATTCGGCGGCAACCCTCCGGATGACGATCAAGGACTCGCAAAAGCTCTCGATTACTTGGAAAATGGACCTGCTTCCTAGCAAGCGTCTCATTGACTCTTACCTGAACGGATTGTTATACTTGGCGTTTCCGCAGGACCATTGTTCTCAAGATATAGGCGCGTAGCTCAGTTGGTTAGAGCGCCTGCTTGACATGCAGGAGGTCAGCGGTTCGAGTCCGCTCGTGCCTACCACGATCTTAGAACACAGTTCGCGACAAGGCGTGGGGTCGTGCGGCCCGTGAGAAAGGATCTTGCGCGAGTCACCGAAATTAGTGCGCTGCTCGTTAGCCAGTCGCCGTAACTAATTCGTCATCACATGGAACAGGTAACCGTCACTCTTCCGGACGGCTCACATCGTAACGTGCCTATCGGAGCCGTCGTGCGCGATATCGCGAACACCATTTCGCCGAGACTAGCGAAGTCAGCACTAGCGGCAGTAGTGAACGACGAGCTCGTCGACCTTTCTTATCCAGTTGAAACTAACATTTCACTACGATTAGTCACGAAAGACAGCGAAGAAGCACTGGAACTCTGCCGACATAGCACGGCTCATCTTCTCGCAGCGGCAGTCACCGCTCTATTCCCAGGCACACAGTGTGGTATTGGTCCAGCTACTGACGACGGTTTTTTCTATGACTTTGTTGTCGATCGCCCTTTCGTTACTGAAGACTTGCAAGCTATTGAAAAAAAAATGCGCGAGTTGGCAAGTCAAGACCTGCAATATGAGCGGAAAATGCTTTCAAAGGAAGATGCCAAGTCTTTTTTTGCCGAACGTGGTGAGCCTCTCAAAGTGCAACTCATCGAAGAAAAAGGTGGACCGGTCGTTTCCTGCTACACGATTCAAGATGTATTTATCGATTTTTGTACCGGGCCTCACGTACCATCAACCCGAAATCTAAAAACATTCAAACTGCTCTCTACTTCTAATGCGTACTGGAAGGGAGACGCTACTAATCAGCCGATGCAACGAGTCTACGGCACGGCGTTTTTGAAGGATGCTGAATTAAAGTTGCATCTTGAACGCCTAGAAGAAGCCAAGAAACGCGATCATCGTAGACTCGGGAAAGAACTCGGACTATTCACTTTCCATCACTGGGCGCCCGGTGTGCCATTTTGGCTAGCCAAAGGGACGGTCCTCTACAACCTTCTGTCTACCTATATGCGAGAGATGTTGTCGCCAGAAGGATACCTGGAGGTCAAGACACCGATTATTTACAACAAGGCGTTGTGGGAGACCTCCGGACATTGGGAACATTACCGAGAAAACATGTTTCTTGTTAACTCGACCGATGGTGATCCAATGGGTGTCAAAGCGATGAATTGCCCTGGCCACATGCTGATCTTCAAGAATGAACTTCGAAGCTACCGCGACCTTCCTCTTCGGCTGCACGAACAGACACCGTTACACCGCAACGAAACATCGGGCGTCCTAACAGGGCTCACTCGTGTGCGGCAATTTGCTCAAGACGACGCCCATTGTTTTGTTACGGAAGATCAAATCGGCGAAGAAGTCGAACGTTTACTACGACTGACTCAACGGGTGTTTAACCACTTCAATCTCAAACCAGTAATGCGTCTTTCCACGCGTCCAGACGAGTACCTAGGTCAACGTGAACAATGGGACCATGCAGAAGCCCAGTTAAAGGGTGCCCTTGAAGCTGTCGATGCCCAATACACAGTCAACGACGGTGATGGAGCCTTTTATGGACCAAAAATTGACTTCGACGTCACTGACGCTATCGGGCGAAAGTGGCAATGCACTACCATTCAATTAGACTACCAGCTCCCGGCAAGATTTGGACTAAAGTACATTGGTGCCGACAACGCTGAACATGTGCCGGTTGTCATTCACAGGGCCATTTTTGGAAGTTTTGAACGGTTCATCGCACTTCTGATTGAACACTACGCGGGAGCATTTCCACTATGGCTCGCTCCCATCCAAACAATTGTGCTTCCGATTGCCGATCGGCACGTCAGTTATGCGAACTCAATACGAACCACACTGAAGGCTGCCGGACTTCGTGTTGAGCTTGACAAACGTCAAGAAAAGATTGGATATAAAATTCGTGAGGCACAATTACAGAAGATTCCGTATATGCTGGTTACTGGCGACCGAGAAGTCTCCGAAAAGACAGTCGCAGTGAGGAGTCGAGAGGGTGGCGACCAAGGAACTCGCACCCTAGACGAGATCTTAACCACAATGCTTGAGGAAATTCATGTGCGAAACGAAGGCTAGGCCACTTGCGCTGAACACGCTCTGAAGGAGGAACTTATCGCAATCTATCGAGGACCAAGACGCAACGAACCGAGAACACGTACTAATGAACGTATTCGCGTAAAAGAAGTCCGTGTTATTGATGATGAAGGTGAACAACTTGGTATTATGCCGCCACAGCAAGCTGTGGTGATTGCCAAGCAGAAGGGCCTTGATCTAGTTGAGGTTTCGCCAACCGCAACACCACCAGTTTGTCGCATCCTGGATTTTGGGCGCTATCAATATCAAGAACAGAAACGTGCCCGAGAGGCTAAGAAGCACCAGAAAACATCCGACGTGAAGGAAATCAAGTTTCGCCCGAAAGTCGACGAACACGATTATCAGTTCAAGAAGAAACACATCGAGCGATTTTTGGGTGACGGTGACAAGGTCAAAGCCACGATATTCTTTCGGGGTCGCGAAATGGCACACCCAGAAATTGGGCGACGTATTCTTCAGCGTCTCATTGATGAACTCGGTGAACTCGCAACGCAAGAAACGGTACCGCGCATGGAAGGCAACACGATGCACACAATTCTTTCGAGAAGGACTGCAGGAAGGAAAAGCTGATGCTTGGCCGAGCGCCTATCGCTCTGGAGATTACTAAATGCCGAAACTAAAGACACACCGAGGCGCTGCGAAGCGGTTCAAAAGAACGGGAACCGGAAAATTCATTCGCAGCAAGGCGTTCAAGCAACATATTATGACTAGTAAAACCACAAAGCAGAAGCGTGGCATGCGCGGCACCACGACGGTTGATGCCAGCGATACAGCTAAACTGCAGCAGATGCTACCATATAAATAAATAGGACGGCCTCTAGAGGAGAGTTTGCAATGCCAAGGGTTAAGCGGGGAACAATTCGACGCGCGAAACGAAGGAAGTTACTAGCACGCGCCAAAGGATTTTATCAAACCAAAAGTAAATTGTACCGTGCAGCTAAAGAATCTGTAGATACGGCGTTAAGTTATGCTTATGTTGGTCGCCGCCGAAAGAAGCGCGACTTCAGAAGGCTGTGGGTAATTCGTATCAACGCTGCGGCACGACTCCACGGTCTAAGCTATAGCCAGTTCATACACGGCTTGAAGACAGTTGGAATCGAGTTGGACCGGAAGAACCTTGCCGATCTTGCTGTCACGGAACCGTCCGCGTTCGCCCAGTTAGCGTCACAGGTAAAGCATGTAAGCGCCGCCTAACTGCCAACTTTATCGACAAAACATGACTAACCCGCGCGCTGTAGACGAATTGCGCACGAGGTTCCATACCGATCTCGAAAACGCCAATACCCCGCAGGCAATACAGGCACTTCGTGATCAGTATCTGGGACGAAAGAATGGCGCAATTGCAGCACTAATGAAACAAGTTGTTTCAACATCACCAGATATTAGACCAACGCTCGGTCGACTTGCCAACGAACTCAAACGCGATATCGAAGTAGCAATCGCTCAACGCCAAAGTTCGACAACGGTAACCACTGATACTCAGGACAGTGTAGATGTCAGCTTACCTGGACGCGATCCTATTCTGGGACGACGTCATCCCATAACAATATTACGTGAACGGATTGAAGATATTTTCAACCGTATGGGGTTCGCCATTATAGAGGGGCCGGAAATAGAGGATGAATACCATAATTTCGAGGCTCTTAACATGCCTGCCGACCACCCAGCTCGTGACATGCAGGACACTCTCTATCTGAACGAACCTTTCAACGACACTCAGAGGCAAGCTCAAGATCAAGCGAAGGTGCTGCTACGAACGCACACCTCAGGTATGCAAATCAGATACATGGAGAATCATGAACCGCCAATCCGCATTATCGCACCGGGTCGTGTTTATCGGCGGGACAATCTCGATGTCACCCATACGCCAATGTTTCATCAAGTGGAAGGGTTGCTCGTCGGTGAAGGTGTAACGATGGCTGACCTGAAGGGCACCCTTGAAATCTTTCTGCAAGAGTTATTTGATGCTGACACTAAAGTTATGTTTCGGCCTAGCTTTTTTCCTTACACAGAACCGAGTGCTGAAGTATTCATAGGCTGCCTGTTTTGCGATGGTGACGGCTGTAACGTGTGTAAAAAAACAGGTTGGCTAGAGATTCTTGGCAGTGGCATGGTACATGCTGCAGTTTTTGAAGCTGTCGGTTACGATCCAGAGCGCTATACCGGCTGGGCATTTGGACTCGGAATTGAGCGAGTAGCTATGCTCAAATACCGGGTTGACGACATTAGACTATTCTACGAAAACGATCTTAGATTCTTGGAGCAATTCCCGCGGTGAAAATTCTTCTTTCCTGGTTACGCGATTTCGTCGACATACCTGTCGATGGCCATACATTGGCGCGCGATTTAACAATGCGAGGATTCGAAGTTGCTTCCATAGACCGAGTGCCTACCAGCAGTGACGATGATGAACTGCTGCTTGATCTCGAAATCACTGCAAATCGACCGGACTGTCTCAGCGTCGTCGGTATTGCCCGCGAAGTTGCAACGATGTACCAGTGTCCTCTGAACTTACCCAGTCAGAAGGACGCTCTGTCCGCACCTGAAAAAGATGAACCCAGCATATCAGTCACAGTGAACGACCCAGATCTCTGTCCGAGATATGCGGTACGCATGGCAAAAATTAAAGTTCAGGATTCCCCATCCTGGCTTACCTATAGGCTTGAGGCATCCGGCATAAGGCCGATTAACAACATTGTCGATGTGACCAATTATGTTTTACTCGAACTAGGACAGCCTATGCACGCCTTCGACTTCGACTGCCTGCAAGGTGGCGCACTACAGATCCGACGAGCGCAAACGACCGAGCAAATAATGACGCTTGATGGACAGCAACGGAAACTAACCGAGCAAATGCTGGTCATCGCCGACGACAAAAAACCACAAGGCATCGCTGGCATCATGGGAGGCGCAACATCTGAGGTCGGTGCATCCACACAATTTGTGGCATTAGAGAGCGCCTATTTTCATCCGGTATCCGTGCGACGCACTAGTAAAAAACTCGCACTTGATACGGATGCCTCTTACAGATTCGAAAGAGGCGCTGACATCTCTGCCCCAATTCTTGCGCTTGAGCGTGCTTGTAATCTGCTTGAACAAATTAACGCTGGGCATCGTATTGGACCACTCATCGACCATTACCCTAATCCACAAAACCCAACACAGGTGCGGTTGCGTCATAAACGTGTCGAGCATGTCCTCGGCCAGTCCATTGACAAGAATTTCATTGACGATGCACTAAAACGACTAGGGTTTACCCTGAACTCAGTTAATAGCCACACCTGGGACGTCACAGTCCCACAACGACGTGTCGATGTTACTCGTGAAGTCGATCTAATAGAGGAAGTAGCCCGACATCACGGATACGACCAACTGCCCGCGACCTTCCCTCCTCTCACCACTGCATCGCTCAAACAAGAACCACACATTGAAGACGATCGGCGAGTCCGACGCCTAGCGACAGCTGCTGGATTTTCTGAAGCGGTCACTTTTGCATTCATCAAGTCTGATATAGCTGAACACTTTGTTGAAGACTCTTTGTCATTAGCGGTAATCAGCAACCCTCTTTCGGCTCAATTCGAAGTTCTGCGACCTTCACTGATCCCTGGCCTGATTAGTTCTCTGTCTTACAATCTTAGGCGTAACCGTCAAGATGTCCGACTATTCGAAGTCGCAACTTGTTTTAAACCTGTGGGAGAAAGACGAACCATCGCATTCGCTTGGACGGGCACCACTCACGTGCACTGGAGTGAACCGGCTCGCACAACAGACTTCTTCGACATGAAAGGTGTGGTGGAACATTTGTGTGCAGATCTGACTGCAGCTGAAGTTGCTTTCACTACAACGACTGCGCCGTATCTCAAGAGAGGACGGGCAGCGTGCTTGTGCATTCCAGACGGTAAAGACTCAACCAAAGCAATAGGTGTGGTTGGACAACTAGCACCTGCCGTAGTAGTTCAGTTCGACCTTAGCGAAACAGACGTCATTTATGTTGCAGAGATTAATCTAGACGCCCTGGCGGAGATTGCAACCGATGAACTCTGCGTCACTCCATTGCCGCGCCACCCATCAATCATTAGAGATCTGTCAATCGTAATTCCAGAGACCTTGCCTGCCTCAACAATTCGTAGCACGATCATGAAATCTGCGCCAGACACCTTAGTATCCATAAGAGAATTCGATCGATACGTGGGTCCCGGTGTGGGAGCCAGCAATGTCAGCTTGTCCCTGCGTTTAAGCTTCCGTGCAGTCGACCGCACACTAACTGACGCTGAGGTTCAACAATCAATCGATCGTGTCGTCACATCGCTGATCGATAAACATGGAGTGCAATTGCGGTAGATCTGTTTTACGAGGAGCTCAACCATGGCAAGAAGCTCAAAATTGGCCGACTTTGAACCACTCGATCGACTAGAGGAAAAAGTAAAGTTACTGGTAACCCAAATTAATAAAACTCGTGCTGAACAAGAAAAGAGTAAAAAGGAAAACACGCGTCTGCAAGCTGAATTAGAGAAGCTGAAGACGCTCGAAGCTGAGTCCTCTAGTAACGGTAACGAAATCAAAACGTTGCTCACCGAACGAGAAACAATTCGCTCAAGAGTAACCGATATCCTTGCTCGACTTGAAACACTTGACCTTTAACCCTGAGCGACTGACGGCAATTTAGAAGTGAGCAACTTAACGCTTCATCTTCCGGAGAAGTAATCGCATGGACAAAAAATCTTTTAGTGTAATCAACGTGGAAATCCATGGACAGCGTTACCCCATCCGAAGTCAGCTTACTTCCACATATGTCACAGAGTTGGCAAATTACGTCGATACAAAAATGACAGTCGCAGAAGAAGAAACAAAAACCGGTGATTCACACCGCGTGGCTGTCTTGGCCGCTCTTAACATCGCGGATGAGTACTTCAACTGCCGTCGGTCCGACAAGAACACAAACTACGAACTGGAAAAGCGCGTGGCCGCTATCGAGTCGATTCTTGACCGTGCTCTTTCGTAGGTAACATCACAACCCGCATAATCGCTGTGATAAAAGAGGTGACTCTTGCCAGCCCCAACCATTCGTTCTAAGATCAAGCGCTTTTAAATTTTGGACAGATTAAAGTCAGGCTCGTTTCGTTATCTATATAATTGTCAGTAATACGGTAATGTTATTTGGGTTCCCTGCTTTGTGCGTGATGGTTTGGAGGCTCGTTGAACCAACGCTAAATAAAAGTGAGCTGCAGTACTGCGTGGTGTGCAAGCCTCTGGGTGAGGAAGCCTAAAGCGCAATTCACGAGTGGTTCCACCTGCCTACGCAGGTTCATCTGACCTCTCCACACGGCAAAGCGGGGCTCTTTATTACCCTCTACGAGCTTGAAACTTGCACCCTTTCATAATTAATTAAGGCCGTATCGTGCCATTACCACCTAAAGACCCTACTGCCCTTCCTTCATCCCACGGTGCAGCACTGACCACCCTCGGTGAACGTGAGCTAATCGAACGCATTAAACAGCATCTGCCGCCGCCGCCAGACTGGGTCAAGCTCGGTGTGGGTGACGATGCAGCTGTGCTCGAACCAGAACGAGGCATGCTCGATGTAGTCACAACTGACGTGATGATTGAGGGAATTCACTTCGAACGCACATTTATGACTATGGAGGATATTGGGTACAAGGCCTTAGCCATCAACCTGAGTGATCTGGCCGCCATGGGTGCAAGGCCACGTGCTATCGTCCTATCACTTGCGCTACCAGCCCAAGACATCCTCGTTTCGGAGGTGGACGAACTGCTAGCTGGAATTATTAGCCTGGCAAAAGAGCACGAGGTTGCCTTAATTGGTGGCAATATCGCCTGTTCGCCAGGACCCCTCTTTGTTGATATCACCGCACTCGGTTCAGTTAAACGCCGTGCGGTGCTCAGCCGAAGTGGAGCCAAGCCGGGAGACGGACTTTATGTGACAGGCACTGTAGGTTCAGCCAGTGCAGGTTTTCAGTGGCTCACTAAATCTGACCAGCGCAATGCACCAAATCAGGATGGGAACATCACGCCGTGTGTTGCCCGCTTCAAACGCCCTGACCCTCGAGTCAAGGTCGGAATGTTAATGGGTAGAAATCGAGTTCCCAATGCCGCAATCGATTTAAGTGATGGTCTTGGTGACGCAATCCACAGCCTGACAGGACACGGCCTCTTCGGTGCAATCATAGATGCCACATCTATACCGATTCATCCAGGAGCAAGAACATGGTTCGAGCAGCAGGGGCTGGATCCTGTAAGCGCTGCCATCCAAGGAGGAGAAGACTACGAATTACTCTTGGCAATTTCCCCTACCCCACGTTCACGAGTGACTCTAGCACGTCGTTTTGCTGAAAAAGTTACGCTGACACACATTGGCACCGTAACAAATGAAGCCGACCTGATCCTACGCCAGCCTGACGGCGACGCACCTCTTCCAACTGGGTTTAGACATTTTTGATAGGCTAGATGAAAAGATTACTGAACGGAGATTTGCATGAATCTAAAGTCCTATGTACGTGGGCGTATCATCATCACCTTGATGCTGACAGCATGCAGTGTGGCAGTGTACTTTACAGCTCGTGTTGATTCACATCTTGTCGCCTCACAGCAAATTCTCAGTCCTATACCCACGAGTGAATCTGAAGCTCGGGCGACCCTACGTTTCAGTGCCACAGCCTACTGCAAAGGTACAACCACTAAGTCTGGTGTGCGGGTTAGAGCAGGTATCGCGGCTGCCGATCCCCAATTGTTACCTATAGGATCCGTCATCGAGGTTAGTTCAACAGGACCATACGATGGTATCTACACAGTTCTTGATACCGGCCCAGCAGTTCAGGGACGACTAATCGACATTTACATGTGGAGTTGTTACGAAGCGCTGGATTTTGGACGGCGACACCTGGAGATACGTATTCTTCGGCTCGGCTGGAACCCTGCAGATAGCGAACCAGGGCGAGTCAATGATCTATTTATTCAATTTGAAGAAGCGTTTCGTTCGTCGCCGATGCCCTTGAAACCACAGTCGCCGCCTAAAAAGAAATAACCGGAAGGAACACATCCTTACTCTGGATCAGCAGTTAACTCCTGATCTTTGTACTGTAACTGATACAGACGATGGTAGATACCTCGTTGGGTAAGCAAGTTCTGATGGGTGCCTCTTTCACGGATCTGGCCCTTGTGTAGAACGAAGATCTTATCCATATTTTGAATTGTCGACAAACGGTGTGCTATCGCAATCGTCGTCCTACCAGCCATCAACACTTGTAAACCATCCTGAATAAGTAATTCTGTTTCCGTATCGACACTTGATGTTGCTTCGTCAAGCACGAGAATACGAGGATCAAAAGCCAGTGCTCTAGCGAAAGACAGGATTTGCTTCTGGCCAACTGAAAAGTTGGCACCACGTTCTGCAACCACACTAGAAAAGCCACCTGGTAATGGAGCAATGAATCTGTCGGCATGTACACTGGCTGCGGCCTGTTCGACTGCCGCGTCAGAAATGCCTTGTTCCCCAAGTCGGATATTTGAAGCTATCGACCCTGAAAATAAATGAACGTCCTGCAATACCAGACTGAAGAGACGCCGAAGCCCACGTAGGTCCAGTTCTCGGATATCCACTCCATCAAGACAAATGCGGCCACGGGTCACATCATAAAATCGCATCAACAAGTTGATGATCGTTGTTTTTCCAGCACCCGTTGCACCAACAATCCCGATACGTTCACCTGGTGCCACCTCAAAAGACACATCGCGAAGAACAAAATCATTTTCAGTATACGCAAACCAAACGCGTTCAAATTCAATTCGTCCAAGTGCCTGCCCGCTTCGACTCACTGGATTCTTTGGATTTTTCAAGAGCACTGGAGTATCGAGTAATGTAAAAATACGTTCGGAAGATGCCATCGCTGCCTGTAACATGTTGAACTTTTCTGACATATCGCTGATTGGTCTGAAAAATCGCTGCGCATACAGGAGAAAGGCTACTAACACACCCAGTGTGAGAGAGTCCTGAAGCACCCACGCGCCACCGTACCAAATAATTAGTGAGGCCGCGAGCGCACCAATGATTTCGATCGTGGGATAAAAAACAGCGTAGTACACAATTCCCGCGATATTTGAATCTCGATGGGTGCGGTTGATATCTTCAAATCGCGCATAACTGAGTGCTTCACGACGGAACAACTGTACGGTAGCCATACCACTAATGTGTTCCTGTAAGAATGCGTTAATCCTCGCTATCCACAATCGAACCGTGCGGTAGGTTTCACGTACATTTCGGCGAAACCATTGCGTGATAAAAATGATCAGCGGTAGAACCGAAAACGCAATAAGCGCCAGTCGCCAGTCCATTGACACAAGGACGGTCATGATGCCGACCAACATAAAGATGTCACCAAAGACCGTCACGATTCCTGAAGCGAACATGTCGTTGAGCACATCGACATCGGTCGTTACACGAGTCATGAGTCGACCAACGGGATTACGATCGTAGAATCGCATATCAAGCCGCTGCAGATGACTGTAGATTTCCATCCGTAAATCAAACATAATCCGCTGTCCAGTCAGTTGCAGCGTGTAGGTCCGCACGTATTCCAGAACGAATGCACTGATGAGAACGAACAGAAACACCAGTGCAATCCGATTCAGTCCAGCCATGTCTCCTGCGGCAATGTACTGATCAATCGCCAATTTCATGAGATAGGGTTGTGCAAGCTGTAAAACTGAATGACCAATGATCACCAAGAGCGCTATGACGACGCTACCCCGATACGGCTTCAGATAGGTCAGCAGTCGCCGCATCAAACGTGCGTCGTAGGCCTTACCGAGTACTTCTTCATCGTGTATGGTCATCACGAGGTTGCCAATTCATCCTCGAGCAATTGCTTGCGATGCAAATCGGCGTAAACGCCTCCGTAGGCAAGCAATTCATCATGAGAACCGCGTTCAACAACAGAACCATCTTGAAGGACGACTATGAGGTCAGCCTGACGTACGGTGGAAATTCGATGAGAAACGATGAGTGCTGTCCGATCGCGTAACTCCGAATTTAATTGCGACAGTATTCGCTCTTCCGTATACGTATCCACAGCCGACAAGGCATCGTCGAGAATGATGATGCGTGGATCAACCATGAGTGCTCGCGCAATCGCTGTACGCTGTTTCTGTCCGCCTGATAAAGTGATCCCACGTTCCCCAACAATCGTTTGATACTCATTTGAAAATTCCTTAATGTCGGTATCTAAGTTTGCAACCGCAGCCATGCGTTGGACTTCAATTTGATCAAGGGCCTTATCAGTAGTTTTATCGAACGATCCAAACGCGATGTTCTCGGCGATCGTATCCGAAAACAAAAATGGCTCTTGGGGCACAAAGCCTATGGCTCCACGCAAACTGGCGAGCGGTAACTCTCGGACATCGACGTCATCAAGGAACACAGTGCCTGGTGGTGGGTCATGCAATCGTGGGATAAGATTTAACAGTGTGGATTTTCCGGATCCCGTTGCACCCACAAGTGCCACTGTCTGGCCAGGATCAATACGTAGCGAAATATCACGTAACACCGGTGAGCCGTCACCATCACCGTAGGCAAACGTTAGATGGCGAAGTTCGAGGCGCCCTTTGATGGACTCTACTTGTTCTGGATTGGTTGTCTGTGTCGTGTCAGTGATCTCCGGAACAGTATCAAGAATTGGTAATATGCGCTTCCATGACGCCATCCCGCGTTGCAGCATGTTGGTGATCCATCCAAATGCAATCACCGGCCATGACAACATAACCAAATAAGCATTAAACGCAACAAACTCACCCACAGAGATACGCTCGAAAACTACCGAGCGACTACCAAGCCAAAGGACAAGAAGCGCGCTTAGTCCAAGGAATAATGACAGGCTTGGAGAAAACAGTCCCTGTAACATGATCAAGCCACGATTGCGATTTAGGTATTCCTGATTGGCCTGAGCAAACCGATCGAGCTCGGCTCGTTCCTGTCCATAAGCCCGTATGACTCGAACGCCGGAAAGTGATTCTTGAACGATTGCACTAATCTCGGACAATTGAGCTTGAATGTGCTCGAATCGACGGTGTATGGCGGCACCAAAGAACTTGACGGACAATGTCACCAAAGGGAGAGGGACGAGCGCGATCAACGTCAAGCGCATATCAATCGACAGCATCATGACAATTGCTACAACAAACACGACGAGCGTGCTCACTGAGTACATGATGGCTGGTCCCACCATCATTCGAACAGCACTGAGATCATTCGTTGCGCGTGACATGATGTCGCCAGTCCGCACAGACTGAAAATACGACACTGACAATCGTTGTAGATGGGCGTAAAAGTCATTGCGCAGGTCGTACTCAATTTCACGACTGACACCCACAATCACACGTCGACTTAGGAACCGAAAGCACCCACCTATCACCGCAATTCCCAAGAGCAAGCCCGCATACTGCGCGAGTTTGCCGCGTGTCACCATCGCTGATAAATCGTCTATCGCGTATTTGAGCACCAACGGGGACAGCAGTGAAACACTTGCAGTCCCAAAGACGCAGGCAAGACCAAGCGTCAAACGAAGACGATATCGAAGCACGTAAGGGATAAGACGCTGAAGCGGTGACTGCATGTACCTTCTCGAAGAACCTACTGACTCACTCGCAGGATGTTCGAACTCACTCGCTGCGGGAAATGACCGCAGTACACCCGAATTTCGTGACGTGGTAACCAAACAACAGCAGTTAGGGTAGTGACCTTAATGTCACTGGAGGGCGTGCCCACTACTCTAACACAACCATATATTCACCGAGATGACGGCTCACTCAGTCATGTCTCGCACTGGTGTCACTCACGGCTCCGATCCATCGACAACTTCGCAAGACGGTGATCCGCTTCTTGCATGGTCTCTTCTTTTTTACAAAAGCAAAAACGGAGCTTCGTGCGACCAAACTCAGCGTGACGATAAAAGCTGCTACCAGGAACGGCAGCGACGCCGACCTCACGAACAAGGTAGCGCGCAAACTCAACATCATCGCTACAGTCAAACGCTTGAAGATCCGTCATGATGTAATAAGCGCCATATGGTTTATAACAATGGAAGTGGTGGCGCTCCAGAATAGCAAGGAGCAGGTCGCGCCGGTGCTGGTAGGCAGATGCCAATTCTTGATAGTACGCGTCAGGAAGACTGAGAGCAGCCGCACCAGCGGCCTGGAGTGGCGCTGCCGCGCCAACCGTCAGAAAGTCGTGGACCTTGCGAATAGCACCGGTCAGCGCTGTTGGGGCGATTGCCCAACCAACCCTCCACCCTGTGACACTGAAGGTTTTCGATAGGCTGTTGATCGTAACTGTCCGCTCAGCCATCCCATTGAGAGTGGCCATCGGTACATGACGGTGCCCATCGTAGACAATGTGCTCATAAATTTCGTCAGTGATTGCTAGCACGTTCCATTGCTGGCACAGCCTGGCAATGACCGCCAGCTCATCTCGTGACAGAACCTTTCCGGTCGGATTGTTCGGAGTATTAATAATAATGGCGCGCGTTTTTTCGTTAAATGCCGCCGCAAGTTCGTCAGGATCGAATGTCCAGTCAGGCTCATGTAGAGTCACATATCGGGGCACCGCATCTGACAAGATCGCATCTGGCCCATAATTTTCGTAGAACGGTTCAAATGCAATCACCTCGTCACCAGGATCGACACAGGCGAGCAACGTCGTGATCATCGCTTCCGTCGAACCACAACAGACAGTCACCTGTTGGTCCGCGTCCACCGGTACGCCATAGCGCTTGCTGAATTCCCTAGCAATCGCGTCCCGCAGTGGTTTGGCTCCCCACGTGACGGCATACTGGTTGATGTCAGCACGGATCGCCTCGCAGGCGGCTTCCTTAACCATCTCTGGCGCAGGAAAATCAGGAAACCCCTGCGATAAATTGATACCGTTGTGTTCTTGCGACAGGCGAGTCATTTCCCGAATCACGGACTCGGAAAACTGGCTCGCTTTGTGCGAGCACTGAATCTTCCGCGAGTCATCTTGCATTTGACGAACCACCTATCCCCCACGACACACCGAATTGAACAGAAACAGGCAAGCGGCCATTATACGTGATGTGTTTAACGCGCGCGCTCATCTTGAAACGCTGCAAGTCTCACGCACTCAACCAATTGACCCGTAATTCTCTCGCGACTACAATAAGACACAGGTGTGGTCATCTGGCCACGTACACTTTGAGGGTCCAATCGGGGGCGACACGGCTTCGACGGAGGTATGAGAACGCGGGATGCATGTCGAGCACTATCGACTCGTAAATCCGATGGAAAAAACCATAATTGCAGATTCGCAATTAGCACTCGCTGCTTAAGAGCAGCGACGTTCACCCCGTCCTTGCCTGTGAGGCGGGACTGAATGTCATTTTAGCAGGCTGGTCGTGACGGGCGGCACCGACGCGTCACGACGAGATTTTATCGGGGCTAGTCAGTAACGGTTTGGGCGGCGCTTTAACGTTACCGGCGAACTTTCAAGGGCCGACACACATGTAGATTCTCTCGTATCTGTACTTTCGGACGTGGGTTCGACTCCCACCGCCTCCACCATTTCTCGCCTCTCCTCATTGTCGGATATAGAATTATCCGTCAACCCGCGAGGTTCGCGGTACGCTAACGGGGCGCCATCAGGAATCTGGACAACAGCAAATGCGATCTTCAGCGGATGTGGTAATCATCGGAGGCGGATGCATGGGTGTGAGTGTCGCTTATCACCTCGCTCGTCTCGGCATGCAGAACATTGTCCTCCTGGAACGTGAACAACTGCTGGGAGCAGGATCAACCGGAAAGTGCGCTGGGGGAGCCCGTCTTCAATTTTCAAGTGAATCCAATATTCGCCTGTCTCTTGAGTCGATCGATATTCTGGAACGGTTTGAAGATGAACTCGGCCAGTCCATTGATTTCCGTCAAGACGGCTATATGTTCCTGCTTTCCGAAGCGAGCACGCTCGACACCTTCAGAAAAAACTTTGAACTGCAACAGCGCCTCGGCGTACCCGTTGAGTGGCTGGATGTCGATGAAGCCTGTCGACGGGCACCAGGGATAACACGTGAGAATCTTCGCGGCGCCACTTTCTGTGGGCGCGATGGCATTGCCGATCCCAATAGCGTCACGATGGGATTTGCGAAGGCAGCCCAGCAGCTTGGCGTCACGATTGAGCGTGAAGTCGAAGTGACAGGTATTGGACTCGACGCTGACAGGATTACAGAGATTCAAACGAGCGCTGGACCAATCGAGACGCGGATTGTGGTCAATGCGGCAGGTCCCTGGTCTCATCAGATTGGCCAGATGGTGGCGACCAACATTCCTGTGCAACCATTCCGACGTCATATCTTTATTGCTGACGTCCCGCCCGACCCCAAAGGCCTCGCCCTTGAAGCACGCACGTCACCTTCCACGCGCATTCTGACCATCGATTTTGATACCACGTTCTACTTTCACCGTGAAAGCACGGGCATCTTATTTGGCATGGGAGACCCTGACGAACCTTCAAGTTTCGAGCAAAGCGTGAACTGGGATCTTCTGGAGCGGATTGCGCCAGTCGCCGCACGACGCCTACCTGTCTTGGCCGACGCCGGCATCAGCACGGCTTGGGCAGGCCTCTACGAGATGACACCAGATGCAATGCCGATCATTGGGCCAGTTCCGGAACGCCCCGGGTTCTTCATCATCAGTGGATTCAGTGGACACGGCTTTCAGCATTCACCAGCTGCCGGGCGGATCCTGGCAGACATCATCACCGACCGGTCTCCTGGTGAGATTGACTTAGCACCGTTCGCGTTTGACCGATTCGCTCGCGGCAACGGGGTCCGGGAAGGGAATGTTGTTTAAGCTACTGCACCACAGCTGAACAACTCCGGCATCACTCAATAAACGAGTCCTCAGCAAAAGCGTCACGGAGTAGATCGCTGGAAGGTGGCGTCGACCACATACTCACGACCGGAATCACGAAGAATGGAACGACCATGGCCACGGAGGCGGCAACCGGCGTCAGTTCCGGTCGTCCACTCACAAGAAGGTAGCCCCCCCCCACCACCGCAATCCCGAGCCCGGTGAGCATCCCGGCAAATGCGGCTGTACCCGTCGCCGAGCGCCAAAACAAGCCATACACGTAAGGAGCCAAGAATGCGCCCGCGACAGCTCCCCAACTGAGCGACATTAACGTCACGATGAAAGCAAAATCATTGTTCGCAATCACGAAAGAGATCGCAACGAAGACAGCTGCCATCCATCGCATGATTCGAAGCGACTGGGCGGGAGTCGCCTCGGGATCCGCTCGCCCAGCACGGAGGTCAACCGAAATCGCCGACGAAGAAACGAGAACGAGACTCGAGAGCGTGCTCATCGAAGCCGAGAGGACTAGCAGCAAAACGACCGCCATGAGAACCTCTGGCAACTGTGCAGTGAGTAGTTCTGGAACAAGGACGTCGTATTGCACACCCACCGTGCCTGATTGTTCTCCGATCAACGCACTAGCCGGTAGACCATCGGCAAAGAACACGCGTGTTAAAGCACCGGTGAAATAAGCGGCAAACACCGTGACCGTGGCAAATACAGTGGTAACGATCGTGGCTGTCGTAATGTGTCGCTCGCTTTTGATGGCATAGAACTTATGGACCATCTGCGGCAAGCCCCACGGGCCGAAGCTACTCATGAAGACCACCGACCACAAGATCCACCACGAAGGTTCTGGCGACAGTGACCCATCCACGAAAACGTTAACCCTCATGTCCTGGACGACCGCAGTAAGACCACCCCCTTGACCCACAAGTACGACGACCATGACGACGGCACCGGCCAACATGATTAAACCTTGAATCAGATCAGCGATAGCCACAGCAAAGTAACCACCGAGTGTCAGGTACAGGCCAGTGCTCACACACATAATGAATAGGGCGGTTTCATAGGACAGTAGATCCTGAAAGTTAATCTCAACCAAGTGGCTCAAACCCTTAAACACTGATGCGGAGTATGGGAGTAGGAAGAGAAAGATGATACCGGCCGCCACCACTCGCAGGACCGGTGCTTGATAGCGCTTCGCGAAAAACTCTGGCATCGTTAAAGCGTCCAAATTGCGCGTCATGCGTCGAGTGGGTTTCGCAAGAATTACCCATGCGGCCAAAACCCCGAAGACCGTATTGCCCGCTGCAATCCAGAGCGCATCCAGCCCGTAGTTCCAGCCAAATTGCCCTGCGAAGCCAATAAAAACCACGGCTGAAAAGTAACTCGTACCGTAGGCAAACGCGGAAGCCCAAGGACCGATTTGTCGTCCACCAAGAAAAAAGTCTGTCGGAGTTCGAGTCCGGCCCATGCCCCAAACCCCAAGGCCGATCATGGCGATTATGAAGGCTGCGACAAGAAATAGGGCAAGCATTGGTTACTTACAAAAGTACCGCGGGAGTGGTCGTCGTTGCACTCGGTGCCGTTGGCGAACCACCACCACCGCCACCTCTACAACTCACGGCAAATGCGGCACTGCACAGAGTGACGTCGACAGCCCTGAAAGAGCGACGTCAGGTGTGCTTACGATGGGCCGCCGACACCATTTACGGTAGTGCTAACGCGACGAGTGAACCCGTATAGCCACGACCACCAACAGCCTGAATAATGTACTGTTTTCCGTCGTGCATGTACGTCATCGGCGCCGTGTTCGATGGCGCTGGCAGTTCCACTGTACCAACCCGGGCACCCGTCTCCTTGTCGACGGCGTGAAAACGTGCCTGCGCGCCTCGACCTTCGCCGTACATTAACAATGTCTTGGTCAGTAGTACCGTGGCGTGCGCCCGTTGACCGGTATTGGGAATCTCCATCCCTTGCAGCGCCGGATGATTCTTGACCTGGTCCGGAGTATCCCCATTTGGAATCCACCAGAGCTGCTCACCTGTGTTCAAGTCAATCGCCGTGATCCGGCCGTATGGTGGCTTCAAAATAGGTAAACCCTCGGGCCCACGAGGCCCTCGCCCAGGTCCACTCACCCACTCCATAACAGTGCGTCCTACGGGATCGGGATCTCGTACATCCATCTCGGCTCCAGGCACGAGGAAAGGAGCCCCGCAGGTTTTAGTCGACGCAACGTACAAAATGCCGGTCTCCGGATCGACGTTAGCCCCACCTGGGATATTGGTACCACCATTACCTCCAGGGCAAATTAGTGCAGCTCGCTTGTTAATATCGTTATCGCGATGCAACGGTGGGTTGAACAGCGGTCCCAACTGAAACTCGTCTATCGCTTCGATGGCCGCCGTACGGAGTTCTGGCGTAAAGTCGATCAGATCATCGACGGTGACACCTTGCATCTCGTACGCCGCTGGCCGTGTGGGAAAAGGCTGTGTCGGCGAGGTCTGCTCACCTGGAATCATGGATTCAGGAACTTCTCGCTCTTCAATCGGCCACACCGGTTCTCCTGTTTCACGATTCAGCACGTAGGCAAATGACTGCTTTGTGGTTTGCACCAGAAGCGGTACCTTCTTGCCGTCAATCATCACATCTACAAGATTCGGCGCTGTCGGATTGTCATAGTTCCAGATGTCGTGATGGACTGTCTGGAAATGCCAAGCTCGTTCACCAGTCTCTGCGTGTACGGCCACAATGCTCGTCGCAAACAAGTTGTCGCCTGGGTGAAAGCCGCCCCAAAAATCGTTTGAGGGAGGGTCCGTCACAAAATAGACGAGTCCGAGCTCGGGGTCGGCCGACAGGGGTGCCCAGGCGGACACGTTCCCCGTGTACGACCAGGCGTCACTTTCCCAAGTGTCATGACCAAATTCACCAGGCTGTGGAATCACATTAAATTTCCATTTGTGGTCACCGTCCTTGGCGTCATACGCCAAAATGTGGCCAGGCACATTTTCACGGCGCGTCTGGTTGTATCCCTGCTGATGGGCATTCCCTACGACGATGACGTCATTGACGACAATCGGAGGTGAAGAATTCGTAATGTAGCCAACTTCTCGCGGAATCCCTGCGTCTGGATCATAGTCATAGCCAAAGTCCGCCAGCAGATCGACGGTACCATTGGAACCAAAGGTTTCAATGGGATAGCCCGTATCAGGATCTAATGCGTGCAGGAAGAACGCTGGGGTGACCACATAGATACGACCTTTGCCTTCCACTTCGGCGTACGCAACACCCTTGCCATAATTTTTCCGCATCGAATCCTCCCACCGCTTAGTCGGTGGTTCGCGGAAAGTCCAAAGGGTTTCACCCGTAGACGGATCGATCGACACAACCGTACGACGCTGACCCGCTACACTGTAGAGCCTGCCATTGACATAGATCGGCGTGGCGCGGAGGATGTTATCCGCAGACGGGCCGAAGTTATCACCCTTCCAGACCCAAGCCACTTCAAGATCTTCAAAATTGTTTGCGTCAATCTGCGTTAGGGGCAAGTACCGCGAACTCGCTGCGTCACTTCCCCAGTAACGCCACTCTCCATTGTTTGCCTGTTGCGCCACGGCTGATGTCGTCACGCACAATATGCAGCTGACTAACATGATGATTGGCGTTTCCTGCCACCTTTGCTTCACCCATCTCATACTCACAGAATTCTCCCTTTTATTGCACCAGGTGATACAGTCTTACGCGAAAGTTTCTGGCGCCAAAATACGGGGCTGAACCTCACTGAAGGGTTCGACCAAGTTCTTCCATAATACCTCGATTGGCGCCAGATACTATGATCAATGACATGTGGGGAATCGACATCAACCCAAAAGCCGTGCAAATGACTCCGTTGGTGTTGCGCGACAAGCTAAGGTAGACTGAACAACAAATAACCACATTATATGGTAGCTATGCCCTTAGAGATCAACCTTGAGATCAGTCCACGTGCACGGCTGGACCTCGTGGATGTGGATAAACAAATCGCAGACACGCATGGCGACGTGTTGGGGGAATTCCCTCGGGCCCTTTACTGTTCATACCACACCACCGCCGGCTATCTAGACCAAGGCATCGCCGGGCGTTTAAATCGAAAAGAGGACGGTGTCGCACCGTACCTGTCTTTCTTCAAGAAAATCTTTCCAGAAGGCGCTGGATACCAGCACGACGAATTGCACCTGCGCGAAGAGTTGACCGAGGAGCAGCGCCGTGTCGAACCCTGTAACGCCGATTCTCATTTAGCATTCATCAGTGCCGGATTGCGAAGTTGTGTCACGTACCGACGCCGTAGAGGTGAGCCAGTCTATTTTATTGATCTCGACGGCATCAACGAAGGTCGCCCACGAAAGCGCTGTACCACAGTGCTTGGTTTCAGCACCGAGGAAATTGTGGCACGTGATCGCCTGGCAGTGCCGATGTCAGCGCATCCTGTAGAATCCGTCAACCTCAAGGACCCTCGCTTGGGACTTTTTCAACAGTGTCAGGAAATGATTGATCGGTACGGAGTCACAAAAGGCCGTATCCATCTCACACTCTCACCCGGTGAACGCCAAGCTGGTCTCACGGTGAACGAGTACGAAACCTTGCTGATGCAACATGATCTTGCCGAGGTGATTCGGGATCCGTTCCGCTTCATGGCCGAGAAAAGTCGTCACCTGTTGGCAGATCCTCGCGCCATTCCCAATAAAACCATCGGATATGCAAAGTATGACTTGGTGAGAATCTTTAACGAGCTAGTAGATGCATTGGGGTTAAATGACTCGATGATAGAGCAGGTTGCTTCACGATTTTTTGGAGCGCCCGCCAGCCGCTTTCTTCGCATGAAACGCTCGGTCAATGTCTTAGTCACGAATGGAAACTCAGCACAGCGTGGGCACCTCGCTCAAGGACCATTCCAAAGTCCTATCCTTGTGCAGTGGCGTCAAGCAAAGAATCGCATGCGTCACATCGACATTACCCTTGTGCGGTTCAAGTAATCTCTGTCGAATACGCGCGATGGACTCAAGCTCAGTAAGTCACTCCAGCCACTGATCACCGCCTTCGGAATGTTAGGTCGGCGAACCCTTCAAGTGACCGATCACATAAAAGACAAGGGCGTACCTGGATACCCAGGTACGCCCTAATCGTCAACTGTCACTCACAGACGTGCGGTCAAACGATTCGAGTCGCTCAGTTAGTGAGTACTTGACGGAACACTTCTAACGCTCGCTGCATTTCTTCCATCGTGCCGAGCGAAATGCGCGCGTGGGTTTGCTCCATCGGTGGAAAGTCACGACCAACCAAGACACCAAGTGCTCGACAGGCTTCGCGGAACTCAGCAGCCGATCGACCGATGTCTACAAACAGAAAATTAGTTTGAGATTCAGCGGACTCAAAACCCATTTTCCCTAACTCGTTGATCGTAAAGTCACGCACCTTGCGATTCTCCTCTCGTTCCCACTCCATGTGACTAGGATCATTCAAGGACGCGATAGCAGCGCTGGCCGTAAGCAGGCTGACTTCGCCTAACCCCCACGCACGGCTGAGCTTATCTAGGGTCCCTGTCTGCCCAGCCGCATAACCGAGTCGAAGCCCAGCCATTCCGTATGCTTTCGAAAACGTGCGGGCAAGGAACACACCCGGATACGTAAGGGACTCGGCAATGGCCGACGCGACCGAGGGGTCAGTCGCGTAGTCGATGTACGCTTCATCGACCAAGATTCCAGTACCTGGCGAGGACGAGACGACGTGTTCAATAAATGCTGACACCTTCTCTGCCGAGTTCGTCGCTGATGTCGGATTATTCGGGTTGCACAGAAAAACCAATCCAGCGCCTTGGGCTGCATCGGCCATCCCATCCAGATCCAGCCTTAAGTTACTATCGACCGGAACCTCGCGCACTTCAGCACCCATTGCTCGAGTCGAACGAGCCGGGTTCCCGTAAGAAGGTGTTCCGGTAACTAGTGGCCGACCAACCGAGACATACGCCCGAACCCCTGCCTCCAAAATATGCGATGAACCGGTGGAGGTCAGAATATTTTCAGCTTGAGCGCCATGGCCTAAACTCTTCGCGATCGCTGCCGGAAGGTCTTCCCTGGAAATATCACGCTGATAGCGACCGACCTTAAAATCGGCCCGACCGTTAAGAGCATCAAGCGCCGCCTTGCCAGGACCGCGGGCATTTTCGTTACTGCTAAGAATGATCATTACCGTATCGTCAGACGCTTGAAGCATTTCTTCAACTGGGTCGGGTCCCCACGCCAATGCTTCGCGTCCGTGACCAACGACCCACGCAGTAGAGAATGCGCTAGCTCCACCAATACCAAGAGTACGAACGAACGCACGACGTGACAGTGACATGCAAGCCTCCCCTTGACTTCAAATTCCCTAAATTATTACCAGCGCACCACCGTTGATGGCGCACTAAAATTGCAGTGTGGACATTGTGCGAGACAGTGTCAAGCAGAAACACCAAGAATTTGGCCTGATGATCGTAAAATACTGTTGGGCACTTGCTCAAACCCCTCGTCCGTTCACGGAGCGGTCGGATACAAGATAGATGTTTAGGAGGTTCAGATGACACTTATCTCAAATCTAACGCGTCGCGAGTGGTTGACCACCGTGGGCGCCACGGCGCTCTATCACGAGCGGACAGCCAGTCAAAGTCGAAACAATACCGTGATCGCGGCATCACGAGAGCCGCTTCGTGGCGTGCTCATGATCGTGGCCACTCCGTACACCAACGAGAAGGCGATCGACTATGAAGATCTCGCTACTGAAGTCGAATTTCTAGATCAACGAGGGATCAATGGTCTGGTCTGGCCTCAATACTCAAGCGACCTACCCTATCTCACGCATGAGGAACGCCTGCACGGCATGGAAGTCCTGGCCGATGCCTCGCGTGACCGATTGGTATCGTTGATTCTTGGCGTACAAGGAACCAACACGGACCAAATGTTAGAGTACGCAAACCATGCAACTGCTGTCGGCTGCGACGCGATGATTGCCATGCCGCCCAGTGAAGCCAATTCCATTGACGACTACCGTGAGTACTACACTGCGTTGTGTCACGCGACCGATAAACCAATTTTTATTCAGACTACCGGTGGCGCGGCTGATCGGGTCGAACCCACGGTCGAGTTCATTATCGAAATGAGTGAGCGTTTTCCGCACTTCGGATATGTGAAGGAAGAATACGGCGACACACTTGCCCGCATGAAGCAATTCAAAGTCCATCGTCCAAATACTATTAAGCGAATCTTTGGAGGAACTCGAGCGCGGGCTTGGACGTATGAAATGAGGCTCGGCATGGACGGCACAATGACTGGCGGCCCTCAATACCCTGAGGTCTATACACGATTATGGCAACTGCATCTCGAAAATCGGCAGGCCGAAGTCCGAGAACTGTTTAGTCAACTTCTGATGATTACGAATCTTGAGCAATACGTGCCTGGATTGCGCGCATACCTGATGCAACAACGTGGTGTGTTTAAGACTCACATAGGCAGGGATGCCAATTACACATTTTCGCCGGATGCCATCGATGAAATCGACTATGTCTTGCAACCCTTGAAGAGTCATTTTATTGCTTAAGGCATTCTGAGGCGATCGCCGTGCATGATATTATTTGTGAAGGTTGACCTTCACACGCTATCAGTTCGTACCTTGTGAAAAATCTGTTTGATGAAATTTTTGAGTAGCCTCGGCGCTAGCATGCTGACCTGCATGCTCTTTGCCACCCCAAGTCATGCGCAAACTTCCAGTTCTTGGTGGGAGCGTCTCTCCTTTGGTATGGACTTTCGCCAACGCCTAGAAGAGTTACGACAATTCGAAAACAGTTCACCTGATGTGTTTCAGAATGGTGTGACACAGCGGCGTTTAAAAATACGTGCACGGCTGACTCTCAACAGTCAAGTGAATGATGACTTTCAAATAGGAGTCAGACTCGGCACTGGTAACATGGACGACCCGCTTTCATCGAACCAAACGCTTTCGGAGCTATTGACGCGCAAACCGATAAGCCTGGACCGCGCATTCATGACTTACAACCCAAAGGCTGCCCCCGTCCTCACAATTGGTGCAGGCAAATTTGACTTACCCGTCACTCGCACCGAAATGTCATGGGATATTGACGTCAACTGGGAGGGCCTCTACCAGCAAGTGCGTGGTACGGCAGGACCAGTGTCCTATCGGTTCGTTACATCACAAGTGTCAATTCACGAAGAGAAACAGCGTGATGATACGCTCATGTTCGCCACCTATGGTGATGTTAGTTTTAGGTTTGACTCCGGACACTCTGTTCAGTTCGTTGCAGCCGATTACTTATTTTCTGGAATAGATTCAGTGGCAATTTTCGTCGACACAGAGGGTATCGGCCGCAATACGAACCTCACTCAACGGGACAACACTGGGAAAATCATCGGATTCCAATCAGACTTTAATCTAATAGACCTCATCGCCAAAGCGACCCTGAACACTGGCCGACGTAACTATCCCCTACAGCTCACTGCTAACTGGATCACGAACACCCGAGCAGCAACTGAAGAAAATAATGGTTTCTGGTTCACTGCCACATACGGAAATGCTGGCAAAATTAAAACCTACCAACTCGAATACACTTACGCACGCATCGAACAAGATGCCGTGGTGTCAACATTCACGTATTCATACAGTGAGGGGACGAATGTTCGCCTGAATCGAGCAGCATTACGTTACAGGATTCATCCTCGGCTTCGTCTTGACCTCATCACCATCTTCACGAAGAAACTCATAACCGCACCGAACGACAAGAACAACCTGTTACTCCGGAGCCAACTGGACGCGAGCTTCTCATTCTAAGCCTCCCTAAACTACGAAACACCGCATGGCTGAACTTATTCGTAAGACTAGGAAAGCTTTCTCGGCCGTACGTTATGATGGACGTCTCTCTATCTAGCAATCAAAGATTGCGGGTTTCTATGTCTTGCCAACGATTGTGCGTCGCGATAATGGTTAGTCTATTCGTCACTTCGGTGACGACGTCGCATCAGACACTAACACAAGAGCTGACTCTGCTGTCCCGAGATGGAACCCAGACACTTCCAGTTACGACTATCAACGAACGGCAGATGGTATCTCTAGCTGACCTTGCAACTCTTTTTAATTTGACAGTTCGTGAAGATACTCTGGTCCATGGCGTTACGATCACCTATCAGGATAAGGTAGTGGTGCTCACTTCAACTCAGAGTCTGACGTCAGTCGAAGGGCGTATCATCTCTCTGCCAACACCCCCTGTTCAAAACGAGAATGTGTGGTTCGTGCCAGTTGAATTTATCAATCAGGTGCTTTCGCTGTTACTCGATATGCCCCTTCAAGTGCGCGCAGATTCCAGCCTTGTGATTGTCGGTGACATCCGCGTACCACACATTGAAGTACGCTACACGCAAATGGACGGTCAAGCTCAAGTGTCCTTCGAAATGTCACCGCCAACACTGCACACTGTTGAACAGGAGGCAGATCGCCTCATAGTCAAGTTCGAAGCCGATCTACTTGATTTAGCATTACCTGAATCAGTCAGTGACTCGTTAATCATTGGTATTAGCCGTACGGAGCAACCGACCTGGATTGCGGTTAATCTAGGCGCAGATTTTGCTTCGTATCAATCGTCATTAATTGGCATCGGTGCATCTACTCAACTCGTGGTGAACATCCTGTCCCAGACGGCAGCTGCACGGAGTGTCGCTGGCACCTCTGACCGACGCCCAGAGGCTCAACCACCATCATCCGATCCAAGAACCGACCTAAGTCCTGATCTTGATCTCTCACCAGCGCCAGAATTACGGACCATTGTGATCGACGCTGGCCATGGTGGTAATGATACCGGTACTCAAGGCCAAGCTGGACTCCAAGAAAAGGACATCACACTCCAAGTAGCGAGACGACTCCGAGAAGCAATTGAAAGTCGCCTGGGCCTTCGTGTTGTAATGACACGCGACAGCGATCGGACGGTCCGACTCGACGAACGCGCAGCCATCGCTAATAACAATAAAGCTGATTTATTCATTAGCCTGCATATAAATTCTTCAGTAAGTGAGGCGGCCAGTGGGGCTGTCGTGTACTCCCTATCGCTTAATGATTACGGTGAAGCAACTCTTAGTGAAAATCGACAGAGTCACACCGTGCCACTGTTAGGTGGTCGTACTCGCAACATCGAAATCGTTCTCTGGGATTTAGCGCAGGTTACTCATGTGCAGGATTCTGCGCTCTTTGCCGGCTTTGTAGACGTCGAACTTCGGCGTCGAATTAATATGAATGCTCTCACATTGCAACAGGCCCCCTTCCGCGTTTTAGTAGGTGCCAACATGCCTGCGGTGCTAGTGGAAATGGGGTTTATCTCCAATGCACTCCAAGAGGAACAACTAGCATCACTCGCGTTTCAAGATCGAGTCGTTCAAGGATTATTACAAAGCGTTGTGACCTATCGGGAATCTTTACGCGATCGTTGGCAGGCCGAATCATCACAACGTTCGAACCAGCCACCAGCCGAGGAAGAACCATGACCCGCTGGTCTATGACAGCGCTCATCGCGATTATCGTCACGGGTGCAATTGCAGCCTGGCTGTTATTCATCACGCTATCCGAAACGGGACAAGATCCCGTCAATACCGTGTCGATATCTCCACTGGTCGACGATCCCGATGCATCGCTACCTACCATCCCAGCTACGCTGTTTTATGTTGCCGAACACGGCACACGTTTAGTCGGACGGGAGCATGCCGTTCCCGAAGACGTGGCAACCACAAGTCAAGCAAGATTGCTGATCGAACAGCAACTTTTACCCCCAGAGCCTCCATTAACGTCGGCGATGCCAGAAGGAACAACACTGTTAGGTGTTTACATTTCAGACCGAGGTGATGCTTTCGTCGATTTTAGCCGTGAAATTAACACCGAGCACTCGGGTGGTTCACTGGAAGAATTGTTTACAATCTACACTATCGTAAACACTTTGACGGTAAATCTTCCCTCGATCTCTGGCGTACAAATTCTTATAGAAGGTCAAGAAGTTGATACCTTAGCCGGACATATAGATTTACGTCGTCCGTTGGCACAATCCCTTAAGTGGGTTGAACCATTATGATGGCAGCGATTATTGTGAAAGCTTGCAGCACTCAGAAACAGAAACCGCGCACGTTTTACATAGGAGTTTATTGATGGAGGAATCGATTCGTTCAGACGCCCGTAATGCTGAACAGCTTCGTCCAACCCGATTAACACCGCATTACTTACTCCATGCTGAGGGTTCGGTGTTAATTGAAGCAGGTCGGACACGCGTTATTTGCACTGCCAGCGTTGAAGATCGAGTGCCACCATTTCTGCGCGGTTCCGGCACGGGATGGATCACTGCGGAGTACGGAATGTTACCTCGGGCCACAACCACCCGTGTCACGCGCGAAGCGTCGAAAGGCAAGGTTAGTGGGCGAACTCAAGAAATTCAGCGCCTTATCGGTCGTTCGTTGCGGGCGGTTTCTCAGCTCGAGGCTCTCGGTGAACGGACTGTTTGGATTGACTGCGACGTGATACAAGCCGATGGCGGCACTCGAACGGCATCCATTACAGGTGGATTTGTAGCACTCGTCTTGGCTCTGCAGAAAATGCGTGAGGCAAGCATCATCGACTCAATGCCGGTACAAGACTATGTGGCGGCCACGAGTGTCGGTATCGTTGGTGGCACACCCCTGCTAGACCTGGCGTACGAAGAGGATTCGAGTGCCGACGTTGACATGAATGTGGTTAAAACTGGTGATGGTCGCTTTATCGAAGTACAAGGTACGGCAGAAGCGGAACCATTCGGGCGCGACGCCTTGGACCGACTTTTAGAACTGGCTGACATCGGCACTCGACATCTAATTGAACTGCAACGTGACATCGTTGGATCGTTTCTCATTGATGCAACTACTGATCGCGACGACTAATCAGGGTAAGCTCGACGAGATTAGGATAATTCTCGATGGTTTACCGATAGAATTCTTCACTTTGCGCTCATTTCCTGCCGTCGGTGAAATTGAGGAAACGGGTCAGACGTTCCCTGAAAATTCACGTATCAAAGCTGAACACTATGCCGCCAAGACAGGCATGCTCACAGTTGCTGAAGACTCTGGGCTTGCTATCGATGCACTAGACGGTCAGCCTGGGGTTCGATCAGCGAGATTTAACGGCGAAACCTACGAAGAAAAATTTTCTGAGATTTACAAGCAGCTCTCAAAATGTGGAGGCAAAGGCAGTCCAGCGAAATTTGTCTGCGCACTTACGTTAATAGACAAGGAAATTATTTTCGAAGCTAAGGGTACAGTTGAAGGGTTTATCGCAGCCGAACCTTGTGGGAAAGCTGGTTTTGGTTATGATCCCATCTTTTATTACCCGCCGCACTCATGCACCCTAGCCGAGCTTTCACGGGAGCAAAAGATTGCAATTAGTCATCGAGGGCAGGCATTCCGTCAACTACGAGCCTTCCTTGCAACTTGGCAGAACGAGACACACCCTCGTTAATACTCGTTCGTACA